>Ga0207990_1000077_pt1 | contig 54624 bp, 52 predicted proteins | sample ETNtaG_8_FD_185780 | JGI IMG/M metagenome (GOLD analysis project Ga0207990, IMG submission 185780) | Marine microbial and viral communities from oxygen minimum zone, Eastern Pacific Ocean - ETNP201406SV75 (SPAdes) (version 2) | ecosystem: Environmental > Aquatic > Marine > Oceanic ...
CGAAATTCGGCACACTCAGCATTTTTGAATGTTCGACAGCATGGAATGCGTCAGCTGGCAGAATTGATTAGTTCAAATACGAACACAAAAGGAATTTCAATTTCGAATACTTTTCAACATACAGTTACTCAAAAAACGAAACCTGAGACACAGCAACCTGTACCACAAACAAAACCTTGCATTTTTGACTATTACGATTTACTGGGACTTGCAGGCGGCAGTATTGCCAATGTTTTTGGTGCCGAATATGCTGAAATTGATTCCTACCGACGCTGTGTGAGATTACCGATGGAACCATATTTACTGGTCAGCCGAGTCACCCAAATTGAAGGTAAACTTGGTGAATTCAAACCTTCAACAATTACCACAGAATATGATATTCCAAACAACGCATGGTACACCACCGATGGTCAAATTCCATGGGCAGTAGCGGTTGAATCCGGACAGTGCGATTTGATGCTGATCAGTTATCTTGGCATTGATTTTCAGTGCAAGGGGGAACAAGTTTACCGTCTGCTTGACTGCACACTGACCTACCTTGATGACATGCCACTTGAAGGGCAGACATTACGTTACGAAATTTCGATAAATTCATTTGCAAAGCACGATCAGAATCTGTTGTTCTTTTTCAATTATGAGTGTTTTGTCGGCAGTAAAATGGTACTGCGAATGGATGGTGGATGCGCGGGCTTTTTCTCCGATGAAGATTTAGCACACGGGCGCGGAGTTATTCATACTGCGCAAGAACGGGAATTAAAACAGAACGCAGAAAAGATATTATTTCCGGCTTTGCTCCATTGTCCTAAAACGTCCTTCACCCGTCAGGAGTTGCTCGAAATTTCCAATGGAAATCCTTCCGGTTGTTTTGGGCCAGAATATAATCAACACGGCAGAAATCCTTCGCTGAAAAACGCACCCGACCAATTTTTGATGTCTGACCGTGTACTCTCCGTAGAGCCGCAGGGGGGTGCCTATGGTCTTGGATATATAGTCGCAGATAAAGATTTGGCTCCAGATGACTGGTATTTCCCATGTCATTTTAAGGATGATCCGGTAATGGCCGGTTCCCTGATGGCGGAAGGCTGTGTGCAGTTACTACAGTTTTTCCTGCTCCATCTTGGTCTGCAAACTCTGGTAGAGGACGCGACATTTCAGCCGATTCATGATTTGCCGCAAATTGTGCGCTGCAGAGGGCAAGTGATTCCTGGTGACCCGAAAATAACTTATCACGTTGAAGTCAAAGAAATAGGCCTTAAACCTTTTCCATATGCGATTGCAGATATTGACATTTTGGTAGGTGAAAGAATTGTAGTAGATTTCCGCGACTTAGGTGTCCAACTCGCGGAAAAAACCGACAGCACCGGTGGTGCAAGTCCACTGCGTGTGGCAAAAAATCAGCGCACCGCATATTCATCAACTGGTGCTCTTAAAGCGCAAAGTCCGATTCAGGCAGCCGCTGTAAAACGCGAACTGTTTGCAGACGAACAAATGATCTGGGAATTTGCTCTGGGAGACGTGGCGAAATGTTTCGGTTCGGATTTCGATGTTTACAGAAACCGGCCGATGCAACGTAACCCAAATAGGGATTTACAACTAATTTCTCGTGTCTATGATTTTCATGGGAAGCGGATGAAGTTTGAAAAACCAATGACGATTGTGAGCGAGTATGATGTACCTGAAGACGCATGGTTTTTTCTGGAGAATTCTCACCCTGCTCTCATGCCGTATTCCGTGCTAATGGAAATTGCTTTGCAGCCTTGCGGATTTATATCTACTCAGTCCGGAGCGATTCTGACCTATCCGGAAATTGACCTGCATTATCGAAACCTTGATGGCAACGGAACTTTGCTGAGTTGCCCGGACCTGCGTGGAAAAAAGATTGTGAATGAGGTGGAGTTGCTCAGTACAGTTGCGTCCGGAAATACTATCATTCAGAATCACCGTTTTGCTTTGAGTTGTGACGAAGAAAAATTTTATGAGGGTGATACCGTCTTCGGTTATTTCCCCCATGATTCTCTCGCTAATCAGGTCGGATTGGACAGCGGTAAAAAAGTTTTGCCGTGGATCAACGAAAATCAAGATGAAAAAACTATTGTACTAGAACTTAATTCTGCAGAGTTCCACCAATTACTGGGTGAAGATCCGGAAAACCCGTATTTTCATTTATGCGCTGGCCAACTCAGTTTTTCCGATGAAATCAGACTTGTTCCTGAAGGAGGGAAATATGGAAAAGGCTATGCCTATGCCAGAAAAGAAGTGAATCCTCAGGATTGGTTTTTCCCCTGTCATTTTCACGAAGATCCTGTAATGCCTGGTTCGCTTGGACTTGAAGCGATCATACAGGCTCTGCAGGCTTTTGCTCTGCAGAAAGGGCTTGGTGCTTCATTTCGGAATCCGCGTTTTACACCGGTGATGACTAAGGTGATGTGGAAATACCGCGGACAGATTGTACCGCAAAATAAGTTCATGCAGTTGGAACTGCACGTTAAAAATATTGAAGAAAAAGATGGACAACTTATTATCAGCGCGGATGCAAATTTGTGGCGTGAAGAATTGAGGATTTATGAAATTTTAGACATTGTGTTAGGAATTTCTGAAGCTTAATATAACAAAATGTTTGAAAGTAAAAAATGAAATTAACAGATGCAATTGCGGAATTGAAAGCAAAAATCGGTAGTGAAACTGAAATTGGACCATGGTTGGAAATGACACAGGAGCGGATCAATGATTTTGCTATGGCTACAGGTGATTTTCAGTGGATTCATCTTGATCAAAAAAGGGCAGAAGCAGAATCACCTTACCGAAAAACCATTGCACATGGATTCCTCACACTTTCGCTGGTTCATTTTCTCGCAGGGATGGTGAATGAAGGCAAACCTCCAATCCCCGATGCCCAGAGGTTGATAAATTATGGTTTGAATAAAGTGCGCTTCCCCTCTCCAGTCTCTCCAGGAGAAAATATCCGTGCCTGTGTTGAAATTATCAGTGTTCAGGAAGTAAAAGGTTCGCTGGAACTGATCAAGAAAATTACTGTTGAAATTGAAAAATCAGAAAAGCCGGCCTGTGTTGCTGAAATCGTAACGAGAGCATATTTCAGTTAAAAAGCAACACCGGTGGTTTTGGCAATAGAATTTTTGGAACCCTATTCTCCCACTTATGCAGAATCCCGTTGCTTTATAATCCGGAGAGAGTCAGCGACTTTTTTAACAGAGGATAGCAAATTCCTCCCTCCCAACATCCCTGATAAGTGATATTAAGGATCCCCTCTTTCTGGTTTTTATTTACAGGAGTAAGTTTAAGAGTGGCTTCTAGCACATCATGGTAAACCTCAATTGCTCCAAAAAAAGGATCGTCCTTTATTTGAGCAGTTGGAAACTGAACATCCTCTATGATTAAATCGTTGCTGCTGAAAGAAATTTTTTCTTTGTACAGATAATAAAATTGTGGAATCTGCCAGCGTATAACTGCTTCTGAAGGGCCAGTAACAATGTGATCCAGTTGAAACGCCTCTCCCGCCGCAAGAGGTTCTGCATCAAAAGATATTTTTTGAGCACTTGCCGTAAATGCGGTAAAACACAGAATTATGAAAATGAGCGCGGAAGAGTTAACTGGCTTTTTTTTATTCATGTAATGAAAGCGATTATTTTTCGTTTTTCCGTTTACTGAGGAACAAACATGTATTCTGTGAAGCAGATTTTCTCCCCGTATTATTCATCGTGCTCAGTCGTGCTGAAAGTGTAGGTAGTGACCAGACCATTTTCATCAAACTGAATCACTAGATCCTTGGCTTTTCTGTCTCCAATAACAGAATAATCGTAATTACCGTATGTCCAGGCGAGTTCACCATCCTGATTACCTGATAGCCACGGTGAGCCAAACAATTTACGGACCTCACTTTTGGTGGTCTGTCCAACCTTTATTGAAGGAACGTTAGACGCCGGGAAGTCTTTTCCCAAAGTGATACAAGCTGAAGCATAAAAGAGCAATCCTATTAATAAGAACAATAATTTGCTTAAGTTTAGCAAATGCATCTTGCGTTTAGAAGACGCTTGACAAAAGCATATACCCATATCACACCTTTTTTGAATTGTGATTACTTCCATGACTTAAACGGGGGTTACTGAATTGTCTGTGCGGACAGATATCCGTCTGCGGAATTCAGGAATGTTGCATAGTGCTCCAGTAACTCCCAGTTATTACCATCCCATAACCTTTCTTCGAGGAGTTCCTCCAATCCGGAAAAATAGCGGATCAACGGTTTAACATTATTTTCTAATTTACCGGTATTATTTGTACTCTCTCCCATTAATCCCAACGCAAATCCAGCGTTTATTTCCATCAGGTATTCATAATCTTTTGTATCGAGCTGCCGATCAATAAAAATCTGCTTTTCCGCGTCATAATACTCTCTGCGTGAAATCCGCAAAATTTTTGAAGCCGCCTGTCGGTATCGTTCAGATGGGTATTTTACGGACGCCTGCTGAAAAAGTTTTGTCAGGAAAGCATAATCCGAAAGACCGCTCATAGCACGCCATTCCTTTTTCGGTATTGAGTAATAGTGGAATAGGCTCTCGTGCTTGAGAATCATGTCTGCTAGAAAATCAAGTGATCTTTGTACTTTATCCTCAAGAGATCTATTTGCTGTATAATCTAGTATCTGTAGTAAATAGTTAACTGTGACTGCTAAATTATCAGTAAATATTTTCTTAATCACCAAAGGCTTTTCAACATGTTCACGTCTATGTTTTTTTAAATAATAGTAGGAAGTGTCTGCCTGTTGAAAACTGAGGAATGAACCAATATCCGCATTATATAAAGTTTTACTTAAATATTCAATGGTTTGATCGGCTGCTTTTTTCAATTTCGAGTTAGGATTCTCCTGATTAACCTTATACAACAGCAAGGCAGTCGCCGCATTCAAATCGGCCATTTTTTCATAATGTGGAATTTGCCAATCACGTGTTTCTGCATAGCGGAAAAAACCACCTTCAATAGGATCATAGATTTTATCAATTGCCTTCTCAAGTGTTCCTGAAATGAAATAAATTGAATCTGACCTTTCTTTGGCTTTTGTGTTTCTTAATAGGTAATTGAAAGTTTCTGGAAGAATGGATTTTTCCTTTTTACCTATTCCATATTCTTTTGGATCAAAACTGTCGAGGACACCTTTTATGAATGTTTCCCGAAAATTATCTATTGTTTTTTTACTAAATTTTATTGGGACATCATATTCAAAGTTCTCTTTTTCTTCTTGATTGAGTATAATCCCTCTTTTTATACTTTGATTAACATCTTGAATTACGTCCAAGAATTGTTCTGCGTAAAGAGTTCCTGAGTATTTAAAATAAAGGGAGGAGTCCGGATTTAAAAAAACAGTGTACGGAACTCCTTGAGCTTTATATTGCTTATAGGCGACTCCGTTAATATCTGCGTCAATGAAAACACTGACAAAATTATCATTAAGGTAAGTATAAACTTCCTCTTCAGTAAGAGTCTCCTCGTTGAATATATGGCACCAATGACACCATTCTGCGGAAAATAACAAGAAAAAAGGTTTTTTCTTGTAAAGGTTGTTTTGGATAACCTTGGGTTCGTATTCCACAAAGTTAACCTTCGATTCTATGTGCTCAAAAGCAAAGGAAGTTGCCGTCAACAAAAAGAATACTATAGGATATGAAAATAACCTTTTGAGTTCAATCATTCTAAATTTAAGGGGACTAAAAGACACTCTTCTTAAAACCAATGGATTGTTAGTCACAATAGTAATTTAAGCTGCTTTAGAAGATGATCAGTTTCTGTATCATGAGGGATTGTCATACGTAATACCCCGTCGCGATCAACTAAAATAATATCAGATGAGTGAGAAATCACGTAACCTAAAGTGGAATCCGGAACAAGTGTTTTTTTGAATTTGACTCCATATTTTTCTGCCACATTCTTAAGGGCAGATATTTCATCTGTAAGTCCTATGATGTTAGGATGAAAATATTTTGTATATCGCTCGAGCAACTCTAGATTATCTCTCTCAGGATCAAGGCTGATGAAAAGTGCCCGTGTCCCCTGCAACTCAGTTGGAGACATCCTCGTGTAGACATTTGCGATAGTTGCTAACGAAATAGGACATACTGTTGGACAGGCTGTGTAACCGAAAAAAATTAACACAACCGAACCTCGGAGATCCTGGAGTGACAAGGGACCTGCAGCCGATTTTAAAGTAAAATCACCACCTGAGAATTCTTTTTTCTGTGGCTCAGAATTGTTGTGGGCTGGAGACTTAGAAACTAACACAGATGTTAAAAATAAAACTGCAAAAAGCAAATAAGACTTTCCAAGTTTAAAAATCAATCTCTTCAAGTACATCATACATGTCATTTTCGATGTTTTTGGCTATAGACATCATTTCTTTAGAATTAAAAAGGCGAGCAAATGAGATAGGGCTTAAAAAAGAAATAAAAATTTGTTTTTTTCCTAGAGGTTGGTAAACAATAAATCTTACCGGCATAAAAACGCCAGCTAGTAAATTTGATGAAATTAACTGACTGCAACTTTCTAGATTACAAAATTCGACAATTTTGTAATATTTGAATTTAAGACTACTTGATGATTTTAAAATAGGGCGATCATGAATATTATCTATATTACTAACTCGAGTAATTAGGTAGTTCTTAGCCTTTATCTCCTGAATTAAATAATCAAGAATTTCTTCAAAATCTATCTCTGAAAAAACTTTAGTGACAATGTCTTCAGAAATGTTCATTATTTCATATTCTGATCTTACTCTGATTATAATTTATATTTGCATTGCGTAATCAGATTCCCTCAGGTTTTTTAATTGTTTTTATATAATTTATTAAGTCCCAACGCTTATCTTCTGATAAGATCAAACCCCATGGAGGCATATCTGATTTGCCATTTTCTATTATCCAGAATAAGTATCCATCAGCCCCACTATCTGCACCATTCCATGTCCACAACTGTTTTGGCCAAGTTGTAAACCCATTAGCAACTACTCCGTATCCATTACCGTTTAATCCGTGACATTTGGCACAATTTTTTTTGAACATATCTTCGCCACGATTTACTGATGCTTCGAAATCAACCGTAGGATTCTTAACTTCACTAATGCCTACTACGTCTCCCATAACTGACATAGCTTGAATCTCTTCTTCAGATAGTTCGGCATTCGTAATGAGAGGTCCATTGTGAACCTTATAAAAGTGTCCAGCGGGATCTTCAATTTCTCCAATTGCGGTTTCAATCTTATCTTTTGTAATTAGATCTGAATTATATTGAACACGAAGCACTGGCCATCCAGAATCTGTTTTTTTTAAATTTAAATCTATTATTTTTAAATCTAATTTTTTTGGAAGCTCAGACTGTAATGCCTTAATACTCGCTATAGTAATTATCCCCTCGATTTTAAAGTCTTCCTCTAACGTTTCAGCCATGATTGAAGACGAAGATAAAAATACGAAGAAAAAGGAACTCACACATATTTGTGTAATTAATTTCATGTCAAATAGCCTTTATTAGTTAACAAATTGTTTAATAAGAAACTCACCCATTAAATTTTACTTTTTTAGAAGCTTCCCACTTTTTCCCAAAATTATCTATGAAAACAACTTTGATATCTGCTTCTTTAGTTGCCTTTAATTTAAATGTAAATAGTGGATCATCTGAAATGCCTGATGATATCCGCAATCGGCTCACAAGCTCATCACCATAGTAGACCAGCATGTTCCTTATAAATGTTACTGGCTTTACCCTGTTAAACACAGGTTCTGATGCATCATCAGCCATTGCCAATCCCGTGAATGAAGGATGGTTAAACTTAACCTTTACTTTGATTACTTTATCTTTTTTTATCCGCCTAGAAATCCTTATGCGCGGAGGTTTAATTTCTTTGCCCATTTTTTTTATAAATAAGATTTTTTAGATTTAATTTTTTTATTCAAAAGCTAATACTTTAATTCTATTATCTAACGATGAAGTAATATTTGCTTTCCTCTCAATATAGTTAATTAATTCTTCTACAATCTTCTTCCCTGTATCTTTTACATGAGTCGCACCAAACAAAGGATTATTCTGAAATCTTGTGTGAGCAGAGGAAATTTTGTAAACAGTATCCTCAGAGAATTCTTTCCCAGCAACAGTCATTTTTATGATTCTATTACCTGCTCTTTTCGCCAGATCGCATGTAAGTTTCATCCCGGAAAATCGAATCATATCACCACCTACCCTGGTATAAGCATCTTTGTTTACAACAGAGCTTAAAATATTTTCAAGGAGATTCTTGAGTTCCTTTCCTCTCATAGAGAAAGTGAACACGTGACCTTGTGTCGGAAGCATATTATATATATCCTCCTTGGTTATATCTCCTGGTAGCAAAGAAGCCCCAAATCTCCAGGCGGGAAAGAAAGCAACATCTGTTTTATGAGTTTCCCTCATAACATCTGTTATCAAGTTCCCTAGAGTACTTTGCCAAAAATCACGTCGATGCAGCAAATCTTTAGATTTGCCTATAATTTTAGAAAGTTCCGATTGATGGGGATGGTATGCCTGTTCTATTAATTTAGAAATTTTAGGATCAGCTTTAATCCTTTTCTGCATAACCTTATTTAGGCGGTACTCAAAATCAACAACTTTTTTATTTTTTATATCCAAGTCCAAACTTACAACATATTTCCCATGAGCACCTCCCTGAAAAACAATTGTATTATTCCATACCACCGGATCCTGTACTTCATCATGGGTATGTCCACTTAGAAGAACATCTATCCCATTAACTCTTTTAGCAAACTTTTGATCTAGACCGAACCCGCCATGAGATATTAGAATGACCAAGTCTGGATCTTCCTTTTTTCTGATTTCGGATAATAATTCCCTGGCAGCGTCCTCCTTGATCCCAAAATTGTACATCTTAGCAGCACCAGTGATTGCCGACGTGAGCGCTGTCCACGGGTAAGTGTAACCAATAATAGCAATTTTTAATTTCCCAATCTTGCGGATTATATACTGATCCAGAACAGGATCTTCCCAATCTTTATCGGTTAAATTATAAGCAATTACAGGGAAATTTGCCAATTCGATCAGATCAAGGAAATGATCATTTTTGTAAAAGAACTCCCAATTCCCGGGGACCATAGCATCATAGCCAATCGTGTTCATAATCTTTACCATAGAAATCCCTTTATCAAAAAAAGTTATTCCTCCTCCATGCCAGGTATCACCAGCATCAAGTAGCAGATTATTCCCAGGTTTTTCAGCTCTAAGTTTTTTTATCGTGGAGGCTACATATGCCATTCCACCAATTCTGCCTTCTATCTTAGCCTTATTGACATAATCGCCTTCTCGTGAGACTTTACCCCAAGGTTTAATATCATCTAGATACCTATAATACAAAGGTTTGAGATATGAATGTATATCGTTAGTTGTAATTATCCTTATACTTTCAGTATCTGTAGCAAATACATTTTTTTCGTATGTAGAGATATTAAAAAGGAAAACAGATAAAATAAAAGCCCTGAAAAATAGAAATCTTAATTTATTAATGCTGCTAAGCACTTCAACAACCCCCAGCTGCAACACTCACATTTTTACTTGAAGCCCATTTCCCGTGCTTATTACACTCAGATACTACCCAGACAGTACCTTCTCCTCCTGATAATCGAATTTGTGTACTTATATAAGCTTCTCCGTTATGTGGCGTTAAGTAAAATTTGCCCTTTATTACGATTGGATCAGCAAAATTCATAATTTGTATACTTTTAATGTAATGATCTTCATCCATTGGGTGGTCAACGCTGCAGACTATTGATGCTTGACTCCCATCTTCTACAACAGGTGGTAACGAAATTTTAGGCAAATGCATTTTTTCTAGTTCTGTCAAATTTTCTAGATCTTTTGCGGTTTGAAAAACTCCGCCATATGCTTCATTTGAATTAGGAATTATAGAAAAAAGAGGTATTGCGACACCCCCTACCATTGTATAGTTAAGAAATTTTCTTCTTGTAAAATTTTCTATATTTTTCATTCAATTCTCCTTCTTTTTAACCTGGCTATGTCAACTTTTTAAACTAAATCAGATTCCTTTAGATGAATAGAAAATAACATAGCTCTAAATCTATAAGCAAAAAAGGTGGTCGAAAACATTTCTAATAGAATTCGACCACCCTCCAGACTTTTAATTTGATGAAGCAATTTCAATAAAAAGGCTATCTGTATTATTTGTATCCACTTTCATTGAAGTTTTTATAGCACTCGGGCTTGGTACCCAGCGGACCCCATTATTTTCTATACCGGAGGCAATGTCTGTAGTAATTACATCCCACTGTGCTGGATTTGCTGAAGATGTGTCAATTAATGTTGCAACATCCTCACCTTTTGTCGAAACAATTGCTCGCGTACCTTCTGGATTGAAAGCGATATTATGAGGCCCCAAACCTGTCTCTATATCAGTAATTTTTATATCTTTTTGGGTGTCAATAATAGATACAGTTTCAGACTTATTTGATTCATTTGCAAAAAGTCCGTATCTAGGATTTGCCGGATTTAAATAAAGTCTGTTACCATTTTTACCAGTTTTTATTGTTTTTATAAGTTCAAGGCTAGCCATATCAATTACTCCAACTGAATTGTCTTTTCTCAAACCAACATAGCATTTAGAACCATCTGGAAGACAGGTGAAATTCCCTCCACCAACAGGAACTTTAATTGTTTTATGTATTTCATTTGTAGAGGTATCAATTAGGACAACTGCATTTTTGGCGCTAGCTAAAAAATATTTACCATCTACAGTCATTCCTCCGGCTCTTCCTCCCTTTATGGGGATAAATTTGATTTCTTTCCTTCCACTAACGTCAACAATTGAAACCCCTTTTGGTTCCTGCTGACATGTAGTAAACACTTTTGAATCATCAAATGTGAACATAGCATCTCTTGCGCCGGGGCAGCTTAGTTTAACTATATGTGATGGACGACGGGTGTCAGTTCTTAGAAAAGTAAGATATCCATTCTTTTTGTCAAGAATGTTTCCACCTACAGCTAATGGTGTTTTATAAGCAAATCCAAAATGCAATGGAGCAATAATTTTTTTCCCACCCATACTTAGTTGAAAAGTATCAATTACTTCATGAGTAGCTAAATCAATGGTCCACATTACATCTTTCGCATAACGTTGTGAAGACCATGCATATCTTCCTCCTGGGATTACAAATATGTGATGATTCCCAGCAGGTTTAAAAGAAGTCCCTGGGGGATCGCTTAACTTAATTTTTTTTATTGTTTCACCTTTATTATAGTCAACAACAGAAATAGTACCTTCCCCTTGGTTGTCAATAAGGAAATAACCATCCATTCCTTTTACTGCAGAAAAATTTGCCTTCATTGTATTCTGAGGATCCAGCCTAACAAGAGATTGATATTCCTCAGAACTCATGCCTTCTGCTGGAGCTCCTATGTGAGCATGTTGTCCGGGTTTTGTGCATCCGCTAATAATTAACGCAACTACAGCTGATGTTATCAATAGAATTGAACTATTTCTCATAATTTTCTCCATTTTTATTGATTAGTTTAATTACTGAGTATATATTTCAGTAATGGTTCCTATAAAAACTATTATTTCCCTTTCTACCAATCTAAGGTTAATGACTCAAATCTACAAAGTAGATATAAGACAAGTTCGAAGAATTATTTTACAACCGATGATTAAACGATCACCAGCTTCCTAGTTGCTTCGTTCCATGAAACAATTATATACCAGAGCAGCATTAGCATGCAAATAGAAAAAATACCCATCTTCCATCCTATTAAGTCTGGAATGAAGAGGGCATCTCCTAACTTGGTTGACCAGCCACTTGTACTTAGCCATTCCCTGAAATAAGATCCAGAAAGAGCGAATGCAATCAAGGCCACCCAAAGTTTAATATGACCTTCTCCTGCTCTCCACAAAGTACCAGAAGCACATCCTCCTGTTATTGACATACCTATGCCAAATATAATACCTCCAACGAGACTACCTAGCCAAAATCCTGCAGATACTTGCTCTTCCCAATCTTTCATATCTGACCATTTAAGTATTGAAAAACCTACTACACTAATTAAAACGGCTAGTGCTACGGCTTTAGAAGCACTCCCATCTCCGGTCATAAAAGGTTCACGGAAAGCTCTTACAAAGCAAAAGCGAGTTCTTTGCATTATAATTCCAAGCGTTAAACCAAAAAAAAGGAAGCCCCCTCTAATAGAGTAATCCATTTGATCATAAAATAAAGCCAATAAAACGCCAACTACCAAAATTGTTAAACCTAGAAAAGGCTGGTTTTTTTTATTTTTTTTAACAGATTCTTTCTTCACTGACTTAGCTGCAGGACTCAGGTAAGTTATTTCCCAAACAAGAATCTTTAACCCAATAATGGAACCTATAATGAGTCCTGCCATCATAGCTACCCCTGACATAGACAAGGCACTTATAGAACTAAAAAAACCACCAATATTACAGCCAAAAGATAGTGATGATCCAATACCCATTAGAATCCCTCCAATTACTCCTTTTGACAATTCTCTACCGGGAGCACTTCGGATTTGGAATTGCTTTGCAAGAAGTGCTGAAGCTAAAGCGCCTGCAATTATACCAAAATTTAAAATTGAAGTTGAATAAAGGTGGGGGTTTATAATTGTAATCTCAGTAATTTCAACACTGTTAAAAAACCAGTTGCCCCAGTTCCTAACACCATCTGCAACACTCCATGCTTTTTCGAAAGCAAACATAAAAACATTTATAAAACCAAATAAAAGTCCACCCACCCACATTGGCCATTGCCGATCAAACAACTTCGAATAACCAACAGAAATGACCTCTTTTAAGTTTTCTGGATCTTTTGTAAGTAAAGCTTCTGCCATATCTATTTCTTATTTAATAAAACATTATTACAAGGATTTTTGTAGTAAGTACATTTTATAACTCGCCGTTCTCACTCGATCAGATTCCTATTTTGTGCACCTCACGTAAAAGTGCCTTTCACCATTTTCTATCACTATTTGAAGCAGTTTGTGTCCGGAAGTCCTGCACCAGGCCTTTATATCAGGCTCTGCTCAGGGGTGAGAACTGCTCATTTGTAAAATGTCTCCGACAGCTAATTTCTTCATGGCCTGCCATGTGCGGATTACTGGCATACCCATGCCGCAGTCCCGAAGCTGGATCTTTACTTTGATTTTCATTGACATCAACAAACTCGGCTTTACCTGATTCTGTTGGAAGGTCTATAAAGTATCTGACTCAAATGTAACAAACAAATTATTATTCAACAAATTTAAGCTGATGAATAAAAAATGCTTTTTACAAAATAATAACTGTAATCCAAGCAAATGCTCTTAACCTGTTTTCAACAGGTTAAATCAAACGTTAACTCAGGTTTATAAAGCTATTCCGTATAATTGGTATATTTAAATAAACTCATATAATTGTGTACCTCAATTTATAGCAATAACAAAAATTGTTGTCAACCCCCCTTTGGGCAGGGGAAAGAACTCTTTTGGGTAGTTTACCCAAAAGCTGTTATTACACTCTGTCCTGCACACAAACTATTAAACAAATAACTGAATATCAGAATCAGCGGCAAACTCCAAAAATGTAGCTGCACCTCCGATTTCAACACCTTCGATGAAATCTTCTTTAGCAAAACCAAAAACATCCATTGTCATTTGACAACCTATCATCCTAACTCCGGATTCTACACAAATTTCGCGTAGTTCCTCAATAGAGGCGACACCCTTGTTTTTGAATGTGTCTTTCATCATCGACGTTGCCATAGTTTCAAATCCGGGAACATTTCCCATCAGTACGTTCGGCATCGGCCACTCAATATTCTGAAAATTTTTGGGTCCAAAAGGCATTTTCATCGGCATCGCGGGATTTGCCTGCGGTGCGACTTTGGCCTGAATTTTCTTTTTTAACAGTGTTAGTCCATAGAAAGTAAAAAATACGGCAACTTCCATTTCCATTGCCACTGCAGTAGAGGCTAAAATAAAGGGCGGATAAGCCCAGTCCAAAGTACCCTGTGACGCAATCAGCGCCATACGTTTTGGTCGTTCTTCACTCATTTTGTATCCTTTATGACAAGATGATTATTGACTTTCATGCATTAGAAATTATTCCTAAAACATGGGAGAATCCGCGTTGATGAGAAATATCCCTTACGCAGCCTTCTTAACGGCAACCGCCACTTTCAGCAGAGCAGTTAAAATTAATAATCCAATCGCCCATATTCCAAGGGTGACTGTTATTTCAATGAAAGTTGGAAAGTATTCTACAACCTCTTCCATTGGTGATGGCACAAAACCTCCAATGATTAATCCAATGCCTTTATCAATCCAGAGAGAGACTACAATCCCGCAGCAGGAGGCAATTAGTAATTTCTGCGAAGGTCTACGCTGTTGATACAACATAACCAGCACGGATACGATCCCGACAATCATCGAAAACCACATCCACGGTACCAACTGGTATTTTCCGTCAAGTCCGAAAAACAAATATTGGAGACTGTGTTTGTGTCCCGGAATATTACTGTAAAACGCGGTAAATAATTCTGCGCCTACAAAAAAGAAATTTGCGATAGCGGCATAAGTCGCAATCGTTGCCAGTTTCCGGATCGCTTTGTCTCCTACATCAAAATCTGCGAATTTCCGAAGAATAAATGAGATCAAGATTAGTAAAGACGGTCCAACCGCAAATGCGGAAGCTAGAAACCTCGGAGCCAGCACTGCGGTTAACCAAAGATGTCTTCCTGGAGTTCCGGCATATAAAAATGCTGTGACTGTGTGAATACTTACTGCCCAGACGATAGAAAGATAGATGATCGGTTTCACCCAGTTTGGAGGCGAAATACCTTTACGTTCTGCTTCTAGAACGGTCCAGCCGCTGACAATGTTAATCAGTAAATAACCGTTCAGCACCTGTACATCCCAAAAAACCATAGAGTTAGGATGAGGGTACAGCAGCACATAAAAGACCCTGTCCGGATGCCCCATGTCTGCAATGATAAACAACAGACAAATAGTCGCTGCAGAAACAGCTAAGAATTCTCCGATGATTACAATTTTTCCGAACTCTTTGTAATCATGAAGATAGTAAGGGAGAACCACCATTACCGCAGAAGCAGCTACTCCAACCAAAAAAGTAAACTGCGCTATGTAGACACCCCAACTAACATCACGGCCCATTCCGGTAACTGTAAGTCCGTAAGTCAGTTGCTGAGAATAGGAATTGATGCCTAATAAAATTAAAGCCAGCAAGATAGCAACCCAGCTCCAATAGACTTTATTCCCTGTTAATGCCTTTTCAATCATCTCTGTCTCAGGTTATGTAGAAAACTGAAGGATTTGTTCCCAATTCCGGTTTCCGTTGTATAGTCGGATTATCTTTCAAAATCTGACGAATTTCGGTTTTCTTATCATATAAATTACCAAAAGTTAAAACTTTTTCTGGACATGCTTCAACACAAGCAGGCTGTTGTCCTCTTGCCAAACGTTCCGAGCAGAAATTACATTTCTCTACAACCCCTTTTTCACGCGTTGGATACTCCGGAGTTATATTTTCAATAGCCGGACGCGGTTCCCTCCAGTTAAAACTCCTTGAGCCGTATGGGCACGCGGCCATACAAAAACGACAACCGATGCAACGATGAAAATCCATTTCGACAATCCCGTCTTTGCGCTTGAACGTCGCACCGGTTGGACAGACCATTACGCATGGAGGATCAGCACAATGGTTGCACAAAGTTAGAAACGGTTTTTCCCTGGTTTCTGCTGAGACAAACTGCTGGCTCTTGCTCGGGAAAACTTTTGCGTAATCACTTTTCCAGATCCATTTAATTTCGTCTTTAGGGTTATCAAATTCAGGAACGTTATGGGTAACGTGACAGACGTCTATGCATTTCACGCAACCGTCCACACATTTCCTCATGTCAATAACCATCCCCCAGCGGATGCTCTTTTCAACAGCAGGTTTTTCGGTTGACGCAGTAGCAAAGACAGTTGAATATTTACTGATAAATCCGGAAACAACTCCGGCCCCAGCAATCACCCCCGCGGATTTTTTGAGGAATTTACGTCGATTTTCAATCACTGTTTACCCCCTGTAATTGTTGGTTGCTTTCAGCAGATTGTTGATTTCTCGCCAGTAAATTATTCAGCAGATTTTGTTTATTGATTTCTCCGCTTTCAATTCCGGATAATTCTGTATGTCCTCCACTTTTCGGAATTACGTGACACTCCCAGCAATAGGGCTTTACGCTGGCATAAGAGTGACATTCTTCACAAAATTTTTCCTTACTCAAGTGACAGCCGAGACAGGTTTTTGTCAGACTTTTTTCAACCTTGCTTCCGTCCGGCATGATGTGAAAACGCTCATCATCTCTTACCACAGAGTCACGCCATGTATTAAGCAGTTTCATGTGATTCTTCCGCATGTAATCCACTGGCGCAACACATTGTTTTCCTTTGGTCTGCATCGCAATTTGCGGAAAGTCTTCTGCTTCAGTGCTTTGCCAGAAAGGATATGACGCTGCCAGCAAAAAAACCGCAAGCCCGGCAAATATGAGAACTTTTTCATTCATCTTCCTCCCTCACGGGCCGTTCAGGCTCAAAATCCACCATTTCGTCCTCTCTCAAGTCTTCGGTACGTTCATCTTCGCCTTCCATCACGAGAGCATTCCCGACTAATTCATGAAGCCCATATACAGAAACGCCGGGATTCCAGTAATTCATTAGAGGCGGTAGACTCGCACGGTCAATAGCACAGATCGCGACGAGGGCATTCACATCATATTTATCTTTCACATGCTTGACCGCACTTGCGCGGGGAAATCCACCACGCATACGGATATCCATGTATTCATCAGTATTAAGTCCACTTCCGGAACCGCAGCAAAAAGTTTCTTCCCTAATCGTATGCTCCGGCATTTCATTGAAACTGTTGCAAACATTTCTTAAAACATAACGCGGTTCTTCGAGCATCCCCATTCCGCGGGCGATATTGCAGGAATCGTGGAATGTTGTTTTTAAGTGATCGTTGCGCCGCGGATCAAGTTTGAGTTTGTCCTGATTAATCAAGTCTGCGGTAAACTCTGCAATGTGAACCATTTTGGTTGAGGTGGTATTACGGAATTTTGTACCGGTAATCGGCGACACCGGTTCTTCCAGGAATTCTGCGGGACCGTTCATGGTATCCATGTACTGGTGAACAACACGCCACATGTGACCGCATTCTCCACCCAAAATCCATTTCACTCCTAAACGCTCTGCTTCGTGAAACATTTTCGCGTTGATTTTTTTCATCGACTGATTTGAGGTGAACAAGCCGAAATTTCCGCCTTCCGAAGCATAAGTACTGAGTGTGTAATCCAAACCGATGTGCTCAAACAACATCATATAACCCATCATCGTATAAATTCCGGGATCCCCGAAAACGTCTCCGGAAGGTGTGATGAAGAGAATTTCCGCGCCCTTACGGTTAAAGGTTGGGTTGACAGTAACTCCGGTTTGATCCTCAATATCTTCTGCCAAAGATTCAACCACACTTTTAAAGGTGTGTGGTTCTATGCCTAAATGGTTGCCCGTACGGTTACAGTTTGATGCCGGTTCTGAGATCCAGTTTATATTGGCTCCTGCCAGATTGAGCAGTTCGCGTCCCATCAAAGTGACTTCCGCGGTATCAATCCCGAAAGGACAAAAGACTGAGCAGCGGCGGCACTCGGTGCACTGATGAAAATACATGAACCATTCTTTGAGTACTTCTTCTGAAAGTGGTCTTGCTCCTACCAGTCCTTTTAAAAGTTTTCCGGACCAGGTAAATTCGTGCCGATAGACTGAGCGCATCAATTCTGCTCTGACCACAGGCATATTTTTTGGGTCTCCACTGCCCAAAAAGAAATGACATTTGTCTGAACAAGCACCGCACCTGACACAAATATCCATGAACAGTTTGAAGGAACGGAATTTGTCTAAACGTTCCTTCATGCCGTCTTTGACGGTTTTTAACCAACCCTCTTCCAGTTGCCAGTCTTCATCCTCCGGACTCCATTTTCTCGGATTATTGAACCCAAGATCTTCAATCACATTCGGCTTGGCGGCATGACACCAGTTTCCGTCACGGAACACAACCGGAATATCCAGCCACTCTTTACCCGGACTGTCGCCTTTTAAAAGACTTGGCGCCCGCACATACTCCAACTGGAGTTCAGCCAATTTAAGAGGGTTTGTTGACATCTTTATTCCTTTTCTTCCGGTAGTGGAACTTCAGTCGGTAAATCTGCTTTGACCATCTTTTCACGGAATTCGTCTTCATATTCCGCATATGTGCGAAAATTCACTTTAGGATTCCAGGGATTGATGTGACGTTTTTCACGGCTGTTATTGGCTAAATTACGGGTAGGGCTGAGAAAAATCCCGCCCATGTGCATCAGTTTACTGAATGGGAAATAACTCGCCAGCACGCAGACGAGGAATAGATGCACATAAAACATGCCGCCTATTTCTCCTGGTGCATCAAACTGAAAACTGACTAGTCCCTGCACTAAAATCTTGATTTCCACGACATCCACCTTGTCCAGATAACGCATACTGATTCCACTCAGAGCGATTGCTAAAATCAGCAACAGCGGGAAATAATCTGTAGAAAGTGAAATGATCCTCATCTGCGCGCTGGCTAATCTGCGTATTACCAAAAAGGTAACCGTGATGACCAACAGCAAATCAGTGATATAAAGGGTAGGCAGGCTGATTTGCAAAAAACCATCAACACTTTCAAGTAACTCAACAAAGCCTGGAACCGCTGCTAAAAAAAAGCGATAGTGCCGCAGCACAATCACCAGTAATGACCAGTGAAATAAAAGACCTGCCATCCAGAGCCACTTACTGGACGCATAAGCGAGGCTGGGACCGGGAGCAAGTTCTGCTTTTGTGTTGCGGAACAATGAGCGAAAAAACAAAACTTCCAGTGACATTCTGCCGAATACTCCCCAAAATCCTGAGGGACTTTCCAGTTCGTCACGCTTAATCCATTCCAGTGACTTCGCTTGTCCGCAGGTGGTAGGAATACGGAAAGGCACCGGTGATTTTACCCAGCCATAAATTTTCCAGCTGAAGCCTAATAAGAATAACAGCACGGACACGTATGGGATGATCACCCCAAATAAATATTCCAAACCTGCGGCGGCGCCGAGATAAGCTCCTAAAGCCAGCAGCAAGACCGCAATTAAAGGATAGATAAGCTTCATATTCCTGCCTTCTTCAACAACATAAATGCTTTGTTTTTACTTTCATCAACTTTTAGTTGATAGATTTTTTCACGCTGAGCACTGTAACAATCAAATGCTTCAAGAGTCATGCTTTCAATAGTTGAATTAAACTCCACCCAGTCTTTTGCCTTAAAACCAACTCCCGTTTCTTTTGCAAGTTTCCGTACAATTTCCTTTAACTCATAAAAAAGTGCCATCGCTTTAGACGGTGGAAAATCCTGAATCGCGAGTATCCTGCAAATCTGCTCCAGCGCCTCTTTAAATTTTTCACCTTTTATTTCAAAATTTTCCAAAACAACTTTCAAACCTTCATGCAACTGATAACGGATTGGATTTTGGAACTGATCCATTTGTGTCATGATCAAAGACTGTTTCTGTTTTGAAAAAATTGCCAGTCTGGGATTCAGCCACTTTTCAAGTATCTGCTGCTGATTTTGTGCTAGCAGTTTATTTAGGGAATTACTCATTACTCCCCTGCCAAGTTACAGAAAGCTAAGCGACTGTTCGGCATCATGTCGCCTTGTTAAAACGTTCCGCAGCTTTTCCACTGGACAGTATTTTACGGACTGCAACTGCTGCTTCCTTGACAGATTTAAAACGTTTCAAATGCCAAAGAGTTAAAGAAGCACTGAAAAGCAAAGCATCGCTGGTAGCACTGTTTGCGCCCTGCAAAGCGGCGAATCCTTCTTTTGCGGAAAGTTTTGCAATTTCGGCATTATTTTCATCAGGACCAAAATCTCTATCTTTATCCGGTAGAAGAGCCGGCGGAATTGGCACGAGTCGATTATCACGTTCAATACCAATTTCCGTTGGATCTGCTTCTACAAGCATGTCTTTACTATCTTCCCAGTAACGGACAAATTCGCCTCTTTTACGTAAAGACGGGGTAACACTCCCTTCTGTTCCGCGCAGCAAAAGTGTTGAATTAAATCCGGAATGCCGGGCCAGCATTGTGTAAATCGGCGGATATTCATTGTGCACATATCCACTGAGCAGATGTGTTTTTTTACGACCCCTGATCGGTCCAGTCAAAACTTCTGCAGTGGAAATAGCCGCGCGTTTTACAATCCTTTTTCGAAAATCCGTCAGTCTATACAAACTTGGACAAAATGCGCTTTGATCCGCATAAGCCCAACCGATTTCCGGATTACTAATTTGTTTTCCGATTGCCTCTACAGACAGCTTAACAGACACTCCTGCTGCTGCTAAAATCTGACTGTGAGTCACGCCAAATTTAGGTGCGACAGTTTCAATTCCGTGCGAAACCGCAGGAACTCCGGATTCTGCCAGCAGGGCTGCTAAAAAAGGAGATGAAGGAAGACTGCGCGCATAACCATTGTATGGATCAGCAATGTCCACCAACTCATCCACTTCCGCTTCAAAGATTTTCGTTCTATCCAGAATGGCCTGCAATACACCTTTGTTTTCATCATCAGTTTCACGTTTCACACGCAAGCCAATCAGAAACACTGCAGCCTGTACCGGATCCGCCAGCCCATCCAAAACGAGACGCATTCCGGCACGTGCTTCATCGTATGAAATACTTTTGCTGAGTTCCGGACCGGTGGCCACACGCTTGATGATCGAAGTCATCGTCTTTTCCGGATTCTCCAGCAAGTCTGCTAAAGTTGTACTCATTAATTGTTTGCAGTAAATTACTAATTAAAACATTTTTTATGTTTTTCCAGTTCTTCTTGCAGAATTTTACGTGCCGCATCTTTTTTCCCGGAAAGAAAAAGTTCAACAACCGAACCGGAAAAAACCATGCTTTTCCAAAAATCTTTTTTTGCCTCATAAGTCAGCAGAAACGGTTTCATTTTGTTGCGGAATTCCCCGAGCATTACAGCCAACGGCGAATAAGCTTCCGGAAGAAATGCTGCGACTTTATTGCGGATGAATCTGGAGAGAGTCGGAGATTTTCCACAACTCGAAACAGCAATGATCAGTGGCGAACGGTCCACTATGGAAGGAAAGAGGAAAGAACACAGTTCCGGATGATCCACCACATTTACCGGAATATTATTACGGTTTGCGATGTCGGTAATCATGGTGTTTAACGCAAGATCTTCGGATGCAGCAATTATAAGTTTGTAATCTTTAACCTCAAACTTACCTATTTCTTCCTTGATGATATTAATTCTGCCTTTTTCTGACAACTCCTTCAGTGTATCGGAAAGTTGATTTTGAACAGACAAATGGACAATCGCCCCGGCTGATAACAGCAATTCAATTTTTTGGACTGCCATCGGTCCGTCACCTGCAACCAAACATTGCTGTTTTTGTACGTTGAGGAATACAGGTAGAAAATCCATATAATTTACAGACGGCTGATAATGTTTCAGGTTTATTCTGCCAGCTCCGGAATCAAAGCCAACTGTTCACCTGGTGTTCCTCCACCAGTTCCACAAAACCTTCATACTCAATGGATTTAACACCTGCAGTTATTTCTTCAATTCCTCTCGCATTGAGGTCCGGAGCAAGAGCATAGACCGGATTGTTTTTAAGGATATCGTTTAAGGCCGCAGAAAACTTATTATTGGCCTGTACTGCGTATACTCCGTCTTCGATAAAAAGGATTGGATCCCCCGGTTGAAGAAATCGGGAAGATGTTTCAAAACTACTGTTTCCGAATGGAGACTTATTAATTGTATGTAACATTTTTTTAGACACTATATGAATTACAAAGTTTATTTAATGATGAACCACAACATCCTGTTCGGCCATTAATTTTCCGATTTCAGCAGAACTTAAAATTTCTACATCGACCACCAAATCATCCTCAGTCAGTCCACGTTCTTCAAGGGAAATTTGGTCGACATATAATTTTTCTACATCATAACCGTCGAGTGCTCCAAAAGTTTTAGCGAAACCTTTCATTTCGATGCCTTCAGTATTTTGACCTTTTTTAAGAGCATATACACCGTCATCTATAAACGCTACCGAAATATCCTGATCATATGCTGCCATAATCAAAATCATTTCCAAACCCTCGTAGGTGTAAATAGTCCCGTGGGGTGCTTCACGCATGACGTGCATTATTTTTTTAACGATTTCATCATCGTAAGATTCGCTTTCAATTTCTCCCATTTTATTAATCTCCAAAGGTGATAAGTCTGTCGTTGCGGATGGCAATATCAGTCAGATTACCGAGTCCGGTAATGCTTCCGCAATCAATCAGCACATCATCATTAATTCCGCGTCGCTTAGCTGCGGCAATACATGCTAACATCTGCACACCGTGCTTTTGACACAAATTTGCCCAGCGGCTGGCAATGTGGCGGTCATCCTGAGGCGGATCCATCAGTTTGGTCGCATTGATAACGCCGTCATTGTAAAAAAAGACAGCGTCAATCGTATGCCCTTTTTTGATCGCGGCCTCAGCAAATTTGTAGGCCGTGTCCGCCGCCTGATGATTATACGGACCCTCCTTGAGTAATATTCCAATATTCATAAAGTTGTTGTCATTGGGGGTTATTATTTAATTAAAGACGAAGCCTCCTCCGACTGTCAAGGCCGGGCTTTCAAAAAAATAATCAGCTGCTGAAATTTATGTTCCGCTGATTCGTTCAAAATAACGGGAGCGGTAATAATGTCGTACATGCTCGGAATCATTGACAAATGCGCTGCGGTTATGCAAAACATTATTACAGAGCAGACCCATACCGGACTCCAGTTGTCCCTTAAAAATATAGGCTGAATCACCTGCTAGAATTTTTTTGAGTACCGAAACTGCTTTACTGGTTTGAGGATTGTCCGCCCAAATCACATGCTTTTTACGAATTGTGAAGCGCATATGCAGTTTCCCGGATGCGGTTATGCGGAAAACCGGACCGGTCTCAGTCTTGCGGGCCAGCTCACCTTTTTCTCCCATTCTTGGAGGAATACTCAAAACATCCGGACTCATGAGTGCGCGGATGTACTCCGGATTTTCATCACGCAAAATGATGTAAGCAACTTCATGATCTAGCAACCCATTTGCACCGCCACTTGCCGCACCTTGAACAGAGTGTAACATCATTGAATGAATCTGCTCTTTCGGGGTATTATAATAACCGTCCGTGTGCCAGTTGATGGCTTTGCTGGTGTACGGAATATAATGCCGGCTAATACCCTCTTCACGAACCTTAAGCGAAGTGAGGGCGTTTTCATCTGCCAGCCAGTTTTTGTTCAGACCGCTGACACCGAAACGCCGTCCAATAGAAAAAGGAATTTCCGGATCCGGTTCTGCTCCTGTTCTGCCTACATAAAGCGCCATGTTCGTTTTGCGGCAACGCTTCAGCAAAGCATCAAACTCGCTTTGTTTTAACTTACGTGGATCATTGATTTCCACCAGAAGCTCTTCAATCTTTTGCGGATACTTTTTGAGCTTACTATCCCGCCAGCGTAAATAAGTTTCGTTATTTGCAAGGTCGAATGGACTGTCTTCCATAGTTTGTTTTTTTCAACATGGGAAATTACTACTCTTCTGCCATTTCAGCTTTTACTGCCTCATATACTGAAACCCACGTTTTTGAAAACTCTTCAAACGGTTTTTCTACATATTGAGAAAAATAAAGGTGATCTTCAGCATCTTTGAGGTCACCTTTTTTGAGAGATGCTAAAGCTTTTTTCCCGGAAACTCCTGCATCGTGACCTGTCAAACGCGCTTGCTTCCAATAATTGATTGCTTCCATACGGTAGACAAATGTGTCAGGAAGTTCCTCTGCAGCCTGCAGAGAATTGATCTCAGTCTGTCTTGGACCAAAAGTGACAGACCAGCCTCTTTCAGCCCAGTGCAGGGAATTATCAATCGCAGCTTCTGTTTTTTTGATCAAATCTTCATACATTACTATTCTCTCAATAATATTAAAGCCCCTCTCCCATGCCCATCTGAATGTAACCTGTGGGACAAACCAGAGAACAAATATGACAGCCCACGCATTTTGTGTAGTGGGTGTACATGACTTCGCCAACTGGATTTTTACGATAGCGTGAAATCGCCTCCTGTGGACAAAAAGCAACACACTGGTTGCAGTCAAAACACAATCCGCAGCTCATGCAGCGTTTTGATTCTTCTTCCGCCTGTTCTTTAGTCAGCGCCTCCAGGACTTCATTATGGTTGCCAACAATATTTTCTGCGACATTATGTTTACGCTTTGCCTGCTTGGAGTGGAAAAAGTAGTTAATGTCCTGTTCTTTGACTTTTATGACACTTTTATATGGATCTTCCGGCATTGCTAAACCATTGAGAAAAGCATCAATTGAATTAGCAGCTTTTCTTCCATGACCTACTGCAGTGGTGATTAAGTCAACCTTGAGTGCGTCTCCGCCGCCGAACACATTATCCTTACCAACGACACGTAAATTTTTATCAAGTTTGAGTAAAGAAGTTTTTTCGTGAATGCTGTCCTCAAAACCGTGCATATCGGTGGCTTGCCCGATTGAAGCAACTACCATATCCGCTTCAATTTCGAATATTTCATCGGTAGTCTTGTAACGCAGAAAAGGGATTTTAGCATTCCAGCCTTCTTCGCCATTTTCTTTTTTCACCATTTTAGCGCATTTAACGCCTCGTACACCGTCGCCGTTTTCCAGGACTTCAAGCGTTCCAGCCAAATATTCAATCCTCGCACCTTCTTCAATTGCGTCATCGAACTCATCAGGATAGCAATTCATTTCTTCTCTTGGAACTGCAGAAATAATAGTCGCTTCTGAACCCAGACGACGTGCCAAACGTGCTACATCCATAGCTACATTACCGTCGCCAATAACGATGACTTTTTTTCCGATGTTAACTTCGTCTCCGTGAATCTCATAAGCTCTGAGAAATTCAATTGCATTGGTGGTTTCCGGCTTGCTCATGAACCCCTCAATCGGCAAGCCTTTTCCGGTCTGTGCTCCAACTCCAATGAAAACAGCATCATAATCTGTTTCAAGCTGTTGTAGAGAGACATCTGTTCCAATACGAACACCCATTTTCATTTCAATACCGAGGTCAATGATTTTACCTACCTCAGCTTCAAGGACTCTGCGTTCTACACGATAGCCCATGATACCGTACAGCATCATGCCACCGGGCTTTTCATTGAAATCGTAAATTGTCACTGCATGACCCTTACGTCTCAACTGATAGGCAACTGAAAGTCCGGCTGGGCCTGCTCCGATTACCGCAACATGTTTTCCGGTATCTTCACCAGCAGGGTGCAATTTTAAACCTGCGTCAATGCCATGTTCTCCGATTGCGTGCTCTACTGCATTAATCCCGATACTTTCTTCACGGTGCTGACGGTTACAGGTGCTTTCGCAGGGATGCGGGCAAATCCGGCCCATGATGGCCGGAAAAGGATTTGTCTCCACAATTCTGTACCAGGCTTCGTCCCACTTATTGTCTGATTTTTCAACACCCGTCAAGAGGTTGTGATAGCCCCTGATATCTTCACCTGCAGGACAACCTGTAGTGCACGGAGGTACCTGTTTTACATAGATTGGGCATTTGTGGCTTTCATCACCAAAAGCAACAACCTTGTGAAATCCTTCCTGATCAGAATATTCAGGAAATTCATAGTTATTGGCAAAATCGAGAATTGGATTTGAATCAAAAGTCATAATCTTTTCCTCTGGTTAAAATCTAACATGCGCCGATTGGTTAAACGTAGTTCTCGCATGACGGTAACTGTCTATCATGTCAACCTCAAAGGACAATTCTGTTTCCTCAAAAAAACGTTTCCAACCAATGCGGTCAATCCACTCGTTCATCCGCTCCCAGGGTTTCCCTCCTGCTTTGTATGCTTTCAATATTCTGCCGACCACATCATTTACTTCTGGCCAGTGTGGAGGATTGTTAGGAATTCCTTCTGCAACAAGGCTCATAGATTGAGGTTTAGAACGCGCATTACTGTTTTTTCCACCAACCCATATCGCAAATTGAGAATGTTCCGGATGATTGATTTCCATGGACGGACATGCACCAAAGCAGGCCCCGCAGACAATACACTTTTCTTCATCTACCATCAACGAACGTTTGTTATTGACAATAGTTGGGCGAATTGCTGCAACAGGACAACGTGCTACTGCTTTAGGTAGTTCACAAAGTGTGGACAGTTTGGCATGGTCAATACGGGGAGGTCGGGTGTGTTTTACTACAATCGCGACATCTGCCTGCCCACCACAGTTGATCGAGCAACAGGAAGTGGAAAGCCTGACCTTGTTCGGCATTTGCAGAGTTTTGAACTCATCATAAAGATTGTCCATAACTCCTTTAGCTACTCCTGAAGCGTCTGTAGCAGGAATGTCACAGTGCAGCCAGCCCTGAGTGTGAGCAATCGGAGCAACACAGTTTGCAATTCCGCCTACAGGCAAACCCATGTCTTCCAAATCCTTAATCAACGGATCGATTCTGGATTCTTCTGTAAACATGAACTCTACACTGTTGCGGATAGTGAAACGCAAATATCCATCTGCGTACTGATCAGCGAGGTCACAAAGTCCACGGACAAGATCTACCGTATTTTGACGTGGAGTTCCGGCCCTAACAGTGTATAGCGCATCACCGCTGATACCATAATGAACCATCACTCCAGGCTTGATCAATTTATGATATTTCCATTTACCGTAATTTTTGACAACTACAGGATGGAGGGAACCTTCAAGAGTATGCGGCCCGGACTCAATGGTTTTCCAGGTTCTTTCTAAGGGGGCATTCATAATAAACTCCTCTAATATTTGGTGTGACTGAAAACAGCCGGCACTATCTTATTGTTTTTTTAACAATAAGATAGCCCGCAGCTCACAACAACGTAATTGCTATACAGCACTGTCGTATTGTTTTTTGTAATAAGGATTGTCGCGTGGTCTTACCACCATATCAACGTTTGCCTCAATTCCAACTGCATCAAGGAACTGCTTCATCCCAACACGCTCAATTGTTTCACCAACACGCTCATGGTCTAATCCTGTTTCATCCCACCAGTCAATGATTTCATCCATCAGTTCAATGTACTCCTCAACTTCCTCATCAGTATCGAGCTTCATGAAAGGTATCATCATCGCCCCAAGATTGACACCGACCTTGAGTGTATTTTTTCCACCTATCAACAAGGACGCTCCTCTTTCTTTTCCTGGTGAAAGGGCTTTTGGTAATACGTTCAGACAGTGCATGCAGCGCACACAATTCTTGTTGTCAATTTCAATTGTTGATGTGCCTATTTTGTGAGAAATAGCTTTAGTCGGGCACATATTGACGACCTGATCAAACAACGCGTCTTCACCATTGTTATCTATCCACTCCTTGACGTATTCCTGTTCGATTTGAATCGAATCCCTCCAGGTACCTATCAATGCCACATCTGCACGCATAATTGCATTGGCACAATCATTCGGACAGGCGGAGAATTTAAACTTCAATTTGTAATTAAATTCAGGACGGTGAGTCATGCCGGCATAATTTTTTAAAACTTTTTCGTGAACTTTGAGGTTGTCAAAGCAGGCTTGTTCACAACGTGCGGGGCCTACGCATGAAGCCGCGGTACGGACAGTTGCTCCTGCTCCACCCAAATCCCAGCCGGCCTGATTGAGCTCATCAAAACACTCCTGAGTTTTGTCCTGTTCAATACCGATCAACTGCAGATTTCCGGATTGTCCGTGCATGTTGATAAATCCGGAACCGTGCTTTTCCCAGATATCGCAAACCTCTCTTAACATTTTTGTACTATAATGCAGTCCCGGAGCAGGTTGTACACGAAAAGTGTGGAACTCTGTTGCTTCCGGAAATTTGTCTTTGATCATTGAAAAGCGTGTAATAATTCCTGCACCATAACCTTTGACAGTAACCAACCCGCCTTTCCAGTATCCCATTTTAGTTTTGTAGGAATATTCCAGTTGATCCAGAACTCCGCGAATCATGGGTTTTTCAGTACGTTCTCCAAGTTCTTTAATTCCTGTGATAAAACTTGGCCACTTACCGCCTTCCAACTCATCGAGAATGGGGGTAGGGTTGAGGAATTTTCCTTTATTATCGCCAGTATCTTTTTCATCACCGGATGATCCGGCTCCTTTTAAATCTTCCATATCAACTCCTTTTCTAAGACTTAATTAATATTCAGGTAGCAACTCTATATCCTGAAATTGAGACATAATAAGGTCATTTGCAACCCACACCACTGGCATTCTGTGTGCCTCCTTGCTGCAAAATTCTTGAATGTAGTGGTATCAAACACAACCGGTAGGTTTAGGCAATCCCGCGATCTTACAGGCCTGCAACCCTGGTCCGTTTGGAAAAAGGTCATACAAAAAAACCGATGCCTCTTTCTTATGAATATCGTTTTTCTTAGCAATTGCCTTGGTCAAAACTTTAACCGCAGGCGCAATTTGAAATTCCTGATAATAATCCCTGAGAAAATTGATTATTTCCCAGTGCTCATCGTTCATTTCAATTTCTTCATCTTCTGCAAGTTTCCCAGCAACTCCTTCACTCCAATCTTCAAGTGTAATTAAATAACCATTTTCATCAGTTTCAATGGTGCTTCCTTCATAGTCAAAACTCATTTGTAACTCCTTATGTTAGGGTTTTATATCAGCGCTGGTATTCTGTTGCCAGCTCTACAAATCCTCTCGCCCATTGCGGATTCACCGCTGCATGCAAATGTGCGAAAGACGCAAAAATATTTTGATGCAGGATTCCATCCTGCTTTCCATCAATTCCATATCCTCTTATTACTTTGAATTGATAGCGGTCCTCCGAGGTTGTTGCGGAAAGGCTCGGTTTTGTTCCACTTGCAGAAAGTGGTTTTGAGTAGTGAAACTCATGCGCTTTTACCAAAGCCCCTTCGTCAAACCACCTGCTCTGGCAACGGCTTTTGAGAGATAGATATCCGTAACCGACAGGATTTATCTGGTAACCTATTTCAAACGGTAGAACCCCTGCTAATTTAAATTTTTTACCTTTGAAATGTGCTGTTTCGCAGAGATAGATTAAACCGCCGCATTCCGCATAAACGGGAATTCCGCTGCGGACACGTTCCTTTACCTCTAGAAGCAACTTGCGATTGGCGCTTAGTTCCTCGAAAAATGATTCAGGAAAACCCCCGCCGATGTAAAGTCCATCCAGGTCAGGCAGTGAATTATCCTGCAGCGAATCTATCAAAACCAACTCGGCGCCATTTTCCCTTAAGGCTACTAAATTTTCTGGATAATAAAAACAAAATGTAGGATCATAGAAAATTCCAATTTTTACAGAAGCATATTCGGGAATGAGAGGCTTTCTGTCCAGTGAACCTGTATGGAGCGGAGTGGCTTTAAACATTGATTTGATCGCATCCATATCACAATGCTGGGCAACTAACTCTCCCGCACGGCTGATAATTTCTCTGGCTGATCCCATTTCATCAACTGTAGTCAAACCTAGATGTCTCTCCGGAATTGTTACAGCTTCATCTATCGGTATAGAGCCCACAACCGGAATTCCGCAAAATTTTTCAATTGCGGATTTTTGTTTTTCTTGCTGACGGGCACTTCTGACTTGATTGAGCAAGACTCCTACGATGTTTGGCTCAGGCTGCATTTTTTGCATTCCAGTCACCACTGCTGCCGCTCCGCGTCCCATCCCCCTGCTGTTTATCACTAGCAGTACCGGTGACTGCAGCATTTTTGCCAACCCTGCACTGCTGTCAAAACCATCAAGGCTCATACCGTCGTGTAATCCGTGATTGCCTTCAATCAAGGCCATATCGGTCTTAGTACTATAACGCCCAAATGAATCCAGACAACCTTCTTCTCCCAGCAGATAAGGATCTAAATTGTGACATTCAGTCCCGCTGGCCAGCTTAAGCCACATTGGGTCGATGTAATCCGGACCCTTTTTAAAACTCTGGACCTTCACTCCCTCCTGTTGCAGGTTGTGAAGAATGCCCAGGCTGACTGTCGTTTTCCCCGCACTTTTTTGAGGAGCAGAAATCAGTAAACGAGATGTGTTTGTTTCTTCCAAAACAGATCCTTTGCGTTCAAATAAAAGCGGATGACTTTCAGCAATTCCTGCTGTGTTGTCTTAACAACTAAAATTTACTAGCTTGTATATTCAAATATTAGCATATATTAAACCAAAAACAACATTTTTATATCAAGAATATAAAAAAAATTACTTCTTCTTTATAAAAAATGTATGTACGCCGCCATCTTCAGCATGAGAAACCAAATTATTCCCGGTACGTTTTGCCCAGGAATCCATGTCGTTTACGGAGCCGGGGTCAGTAGCAGTCATTTTCAGGAGCTGGCCGCTGTTCATGCCGTCAATAGTTTTTTTGGTTTTTAAAATAGGTAGGGGACAATTAAGTCCTTCGCAATTTAACTCGGTATCAAATTCACTCATTACACTTTCCTCTAAGAAATTATTTGATTCGGAGTATTCTCCATGTTTGGGGTTCAATGTCAAGTTATTATTCCGAAAACCTGCTGCTGAGCAGGAATAATTTTTGAGCCGTTACGCTAAAAGTTTAAGACAAAGAACTTTAAAACCACCATATTTTTCAACATTCAGGTGGAAAATTTATCAATTAATAAAATAAATGTTGGCTTCATTATGAAACATCGAAATTTATTGCTTGAGTAAAATAATGAGGATTAAACTGTAATAATTCTCATCATTTTAGTCTTGGACGAATATTTCCTTCGCCAAAAAGAGCGTACTGCAACCACTCCATGCCGAATCTCAATAGATCTGCTTCAGTTGATTTGATGTTTTCAACAGTTTTCTCATCCACAACAAAACGCTCCAGAAAAGTACTTTCAAAGACAAAATTCCTAAAGGTATCAAGATCGTAGCTTGCCATGATAAACAGGCTGATTTCGCGTTGTTGAGTCTCAGCAATTTTCATGGCTTTTAATTTTGCCACAATTTCCAGCCAGACTTTGTTTTCTTCTTCGAGCTGAATTGTGGCCTGATCTTCCATCCACTCTTTCAGAGTCCAGGTTTTAGGCTCCCGATGTCCCATACACATGTCTTCCTGAATTATGAAGCGTGCTTCAGTGGACTGGCCTTCAGTTTGCTGCTTTGCATGTCTTGGATCAAGAGCAGCCACTCCAAGGGGGTAGCTTCTGCAGACTTGTGGACGGTTTTGATAGATGGAACAACCTTTAGTCCCATCCAAAAAAATACAGGCTCCGTTTGAGTTTTCACTCATTTGCAGTTTCACCAGTGGGATACCGGTTTCTTTCAAAGAGTGAAAACTGGTGTATTTAGCGAGAAATTCATGAGAGGGTAAATTAAACTCGGATTTCATTCTCAAAATATCAACCGGTGTTAAGATAACGTCAATCTCATGGCAGCAGCGGTTAAAGCAGGAAACTCCCGGATGACAGGCAAAAGAGAAAATTCCTTCCGGCGGAATCGGCTTTAGATTGAAATTTTCCTGATTTCGCTCAGAATGATTCTCAGGTTTTGTTGAGGGTGCAGATGCGCTCATTTGATTTAATTATTTGCTGGTTTAAAAACAATGGAAACCACAGAAGAACTTTTACTTTCCGCAAAGGAAGCGTTGGTTCAGAAAAAATTAGCAAAAAGTATTTCCCTTTTTACAAACGTTCTGAAAATTGAACCAGAAAATATAATTGCCTTGATCAGCAGAGGTACTGCATATTTCTCGAAGCAAGATTTTCAGCAAGCCCTGCATGATTTCAGCAGAGCGATTGAGCTCAAGCCGGACAGTGCCAAGCTGTACTGTAGCCGTGGTAACGTATGGCTGGGTCTGAAACAAAATGATTCTGCCTTGAAAGATCTCAACAAAGCTGTTGAATTGGACCCGCACTATCCAACTGCTTATTTCAGCCGCTGTGCTGTGCTGGAAAATATGAACGAAAAAGAGCAGGCAGACGCAGACAGAGAAACAGCTGAACGACTACAAAAGCAAATATCACAGGCTTATCTAGAATCACAGGGTATCGAATTCCAAAATATGTAAGCATAATTTGCTCATGCCAGAGAAAGTATTATAAAGTCTGATAATATTCAGACAGAATTTTTGCAACTTCCGGACGTGAAAACTCCGGCGGAAGTGCCTCACCTTTCGCCAGTATTTCACGCACCCTTGTTCCGGAGAGCAGGAGATAATCCTCTTTGCCGTGTGGGCAATCACGCATCATCACCACCTTTTCACATTTGTTACACCAGACAGTGTGATCACCAAGGAATATTTCAATCTGCAGCGCACCTTCCGGTATTTTGTCAAAAATAGTCTGAGCATCAAATGCACCATAATAATCTCCAACACCTGCGTGATCACGTCCAACAATCAGGTGTGAACAACCTGAATTTTGCCGGAAAATCGCGTGCAAAACTGCTTCTCTAGGTCCTGCGTAAAGCATATCAAATCCGTATCCAGTAACCATCACAGTATTTTCCGGAAAGTACAGCTCAACCATTTTTCTGATTGAGGCATTCCGGACTTCCGCAGGGATATCGCCTTTTTTCAATTTTCCGAGCAGCATGTGCACCAGGATGCCGTCTGCATTCAACTCCTTTTGCGCCATCCTGCAAAGTTCTTCATGAGCACGGTGCATTGGGTTACGCGTTTGAAAAGCTATGACTGTCTCCCAACCTCTTTCCTTTATTTCGTTTCGGATTTCCACCGCAGTCCTGAAAGTGTCAGGAAAATCAGTTGAGAAATATGAAAAGTTCAGCACTTCAACCGTACCTGAAATCAGCGTGTCACCTGCATAAACAAACGCAGCTACACCGGGATGTTCAGTTGATGATGTCCCGTAAATTTGAGTACAAACTGTGCTGATCTGCTCTGCACTCATTTGTTCAATCTTATCCACTGTTTGAATTGCAATAACAGGATTTCCCTCAACATTAGGATCACGAAGTGCTATTTTAGGTGCAGCTTTGAGTTCTTTTGATAAAGCATCTCCTTCAAGCAGATTCACGACAGGAGTTGGCCACATCAAGCCGGAAGGCATTTGCATTCCTTCCGCCACTGCCATGACATCCGCGAGATTCATATAAGCGTTTAAGGGGTTGAAATAACCTCCGCCAAGCATCACCGCGTTTGCTGCTGCTGCAGAAGAAACAACAACTGACGGAATTTTTTCTGCTTCCTCCAACTGCATTTTCCTGTATGCTTCATCCTTAACAAAAAGTGGGTTTAAAATTTCTGAACCGTATGGTTTTATCATTGAAATTTTATTAGGAAATTTGTGTTTTCATTTCAGATAGAATTTTTCCAGGACAGACTTAAGAGGTCTCTTAAACCACAACGGCCGCCGCAAACCTTCTGCCCCAAGCGCAGAACGAAAATTCTCCAGCCAATCTTTATAAACCTGAAATGACTGTTCGGTATCTACTAAAAGATCCCCGTAGCAGTCTCCGGGATGCGCTTTTTCAAACCTTACTTTTTGATGCCAGCAGTGCGTTCCGCTGATAGAATCAGGATGAACTGCATGAGTAATATTTTGATGTACCCTGCCGTCTCGCCAGAAAATACGTGACATGTCCGCGTCCTCACCATCAAAGGCCTTTATGCCGTCCAGCACATTCATTTTTGACTTCCCAGATTCAATCTACATTATTTCCTCAGAGTTAGTAGCCCATCGGTTGGCTTCCGGATCCTGCTCCTGATACCAGTTCAGAAATTTTTAAGGTTGAATCGTCCAAATCGCATGAAACGATGAACTCAATCGGGCAGACTTTAACACCGGCAGTGTTTTGGGGGATTGTTCATTTCCAACGTACTTAACCTAAGTGCGATTGACTACGATAAGCTCATCATGTTCCCACCTCACGCAAAACCATGCAAGCGAGACAATCCAAATTACCATGGTTGTCGATCACTAAACTAAAATTCAAAAAAGCATTTTTTTCGGAAATAAATTAAATCAGAACTAATTGAGTAACCCCGGTCCAATAAATGCCAGCGAGCTGAAGATGTTTGAAAAATCACAGAAATTTCTGCTCATCATAAATTATAAATTTCTGAAAATATTCTTGTTGCGCCCCGAATAACGTGAATAAATCATGGCTGCAGGTCGAAAAAATATGTGTCCAAATTTTGTCTGAGGTGCATAAGCAATCAAATAAAACACCATCACTAAATGAATATAGTAGGTGGAAAAGGCTAGTGCAGCCTGATCACTCACACGAAATACCTGACACAAAATTCCGGTTACAACCGTAAAAAACATATTACCGATAAACATCCAGTCAAACAAAGATAAAACACTTTCTGCTGAATTTTTTACACGATCACGTACAATAAAGTAAATTCCGATAAATGCTGCTACAGCACTAACATTACCTAATATTTTAACAGGATGGAAAAAAGGGAGCGGTGTCCCCTGAACATCAAAACCAAACTCTTTCATGTAATGTAAAATCATCACCGCATTGGTGGTTAGGAAAAGTCCAAGAAATCCGTACATCATCAGTCTATGCCAAATATTCCTGCTTTTGTTGGAAAGACACTTCTTAAATTCAATATGTGAAAGTACGTCCTGAATTGTACCTCTGACTGAGGCTACAAAAGTTTCTCCTTCTTCAGTAGGAGGATACTGCTTTTTCAAACCGCCAATAAATTTGCTTATTCCCATATAGGCATTAAATAAAGCGAACAAACCTGCAGGCAAAAAGATTAGGTCCACAAATGTTACCGGCAGCATGTTCGCATAAACAACTGGTTTTGCCGTTAAAAAAGCAAAATCATTGCCCATGTTTTTCAAAACAATAGCTAGAGCAACCAGAATCATAGGGATCAGGAACAAAACAATATTACCTGCCCCTGTTTTTGCTGCTTTAGAAATAGCTTGAGGATAGGAATAATGTTCAATGGTTTTATTCCGGAGCGCGGACATAACTTCTCCTGGTTTTGCACCACGGGGGCACTGGTCAGTGCAGTCGTTGCAGTTGTGACACAACCACAAGTCCATGTCTCTCACCAGCTTTTCCTGCATGCCCCACTGTGCCCACAGCATCTCTTTGCGTGGAAAAGGCTGATCATCCGGAGTCAAAGGACACGCCACCGTGCAGGTAGAGCATTGGTAACATTTTTTAAGATCTGCAGCACCATGCAACATCAGTCCTTCGACAAAGTTTAAATCCGTACTAACTGCCACTCGTCCTGTCATCTAATACTCCTTATTTTTTGAGTTGTTCCCACGAAAAACTATTTGAGAGCTCCAATCAAAATATTGAAAAATCACATTCCTTTGAAAGGATTTGGTCCGTAATCGTCCATTTCTTCAACAAAATCGTCAATAATTTTTGGCAGCTTTTCATAATCATTCATACTGATGGCAAATTGCTGAATGCGCTCAGATTCCAAATTCAATCGCCCAATCGTTTCCTGAACTTTTGTCAAACGGGTATTTGCCAGTTCACTGCCTTTGACAAAATGACACTGATAATCATCACCATAAGCGCAGCCCATAAACATGATACCGTCATATCCATAAGACAAAGCATCTGTAACATAGATCAAATTTAGACCACCTAAGCAGCGCATTGGCATAATCCGTACATTTGTATTTATTTTCAAACGATTCATGGCTGCCATATCAAAAACCGGTAGTGCATCATTTTCGCAAGCGAAAATCAGTACCCTTGGTTTCTCATCAAATTCATCCGGCATTTCGAAGCTGGTCATCATCTCTTTGAAAATATTCGGACTGGAATCCTTAAACGAAATAATCTGTACAGGACATGACCCCATACAGACTCCACAACTTCTGCAACGAGCGGGATTCGGAAACGGCGTTCCTTTTACGTCCTCTTCCAGAACACCAAAGGGACATTCTTCGGTACAGCGTTTACACGAGGTACAACGACTGAGTGCGAATTCCGGAAAAGTCAAATCACCCACACGCGGATGAACTGTTTTCCCCTGGTCGGTCAGTTCAATTGCCTGAATGGCTTTTAGAGCAGCACCAGTCGCGTCGAGTTTAGCGTCATTTATATCCATCGGTTGACGCACGGAGCCTACTGCATAGATTCCTGTTCGGCGAGTTTCATATGGAAAACAGATAAAATGCGAATCCGGATAACCGTATTTTAGTTCCGGCAGGTCTGGCCCCTGACGATATTCCAAGTTCAAAGCAGATTCACCGTTTAAGGTGGAAGGTACCTGCCCTACCGCCAACACGACCAAATCCATTTCCAGCGTAACCTGTTCACCAAAGAGCGTGTTGTCTACGTCAATTGCAATATTTTTGCTGGCTGTTTCATTTACCCCGACCACATCTCCTTGAGTCAGAAAAACTCCTGGATCATCTTGTCGGCTGCGGTAGAAATCTTCATAAAGTCCCGGGGTGCGCATATCTCTGTAAATGATGTGCGCTTTTGCCTCCGGATTTTGCTCTCTGATGTAGGCCGCCTGTTTAAGAGAATCCATGCAGCACGTTCCAGAACAGTAAGACAAATGATCCGGAGTCCTGGAACCAGCGCACTGGATAAAACCTATATTCAAAGCAGGAGTTCCGTCTTTACGTACAATTTTTCCGGATTTCGCCATTTGTTCAAATTCAGCACTGCTTACCACGTTTTCATACTGAATTCCTAAATTCGTTAATTTGCCTGCATCATACGGCTGAGAACCGGTTGCCATGATGATTGCACCGCTTTTGAATTCTTTTATTTCTCCGGAAGAGTTGAGTTTTACCTGAAATTCTCCTGGTTGTCCGGAAATGGAAACCACAAATGATGAAGCATGAACAGTGATTAAATCATTATTGGCTACTGCTGTAACCGCGGCGGAAACAGAATTAATTTCCGGTTCGCGAAAAGGAGCATGAGCAGGGATTAGTTTATGTTCGTTCAAACAAAAACCTCCCAGATGATCTTCTTTTTCTACCAGATTTACGGAATAACCTGCATTTGCAGCCTCCATAGCGGAGGTCATTCCGCTGACTCCACCTCCAATTACCAATAGATTTTTTGAAGTGTCTTGTTCATATGGCTCTGCTACTCCGTGTTTTTTAAGCTTGGCGGTATACATTTGAATGTACTCTTCACCGGCCAATTGGGTGTCCTCGTCAAACTTCCCACTTTCGTCTTTCGTTTTCTGGGTCCACGCTACATATTCACGGATCGGCGCGCGTACCACGATATTTTCTTCACCCATATCGAAAGTTGCTTCATGATATCTTTGTGAACACGCCGCAATCATGAAACTATTAATGCTTTCATTTTTCTGATCTTCTTTCATCATCTGCACACCCTCCTCGCTGCAGAGGAAAGGATGTGTTTTGCTCACTGGAGCCTTACATTCTTTTTTAGCAACTTTTGCCAGTTCTTCAACATCCAGTGCCTGGTCAATATCACATCCGGAACAAATATAAACACCAATTTTTTTATCCATTTGTCACTCCCATTCCGATTTGAATTGCCTTCAGGGCGGCACCTGTAGAATCTTGTATAGAGCTGTTGACATCAACCGGACGTTTCGCTACGCCGGCAGAAAAAATCCCAGCTTTCTGCAACTCCGCTGGTACAAATCCATCAGCGTCCAGTTCGATCCCGGCAATTTGAGCCTGTCCTCTCAAACTTGATTCCATACCGGTTGCCAAAACTACCATATCCACATCAAGATGAACCTTACTTTGCTGGTGAATATCTTCCGCTTCAAGCTGAACCCCACCGTTTTCACCTGCAACTATTTTTGCTACTTTACCTTTAATCATGGATACATTGGGTTCTGCCTGTACTTTTGCGACGAAATCCTCGTATTTCCCGGGCGTGCGGATATCAATATAAAAAATGTATATCTTCGCCTCAGGATTTTGTGCCATAACATATTTGGCGTGTTTTAAGGAGGCAAGACAGCAAATTGAGGAACAGTAGGACAAATGATTTTCGTCTCTTGAACCTGCACATTGGACGAAGGCTATTTTTTCAACCGGCTTTTGATCGGAAGGGCGCAGGATCTGACCTTTGGTAGGACCACTGACGGATGAGATGCGTTCCATCATAATATTGTTGATAACATTAGGAACACTTGAAAAACCTAAATTTGTCAGCTTTTTAGCATCATAAGGTTTCCAGCCTGTGGCAACAACAACAGAAGCTACCTCAAACTCAATTTCCTTAGTCTGCATCTCCAACTCAATCGCACCGTATTTACAGGCATCTACGCATTTAGAGCAGCCGGCTTCGCATGCGGGCCGGTCAATTACATATCTCGGAGGATATGCCATTTTATTGGGTAGGTAAACCGCTTTTGTTTTGTCCATTCCTGCATTGAAATCATTGCTGCGCTCTGCAGGACAAACTTCGGTACAGTGGTCGCAGGCTACACATTTCTCATTTACAAAAGTCGGATCTTTGCGGACTTTAACTTTGAAATTACCCGTGTCTCCTGTTACAGAAAGCACTGCTGAATTTGTGTGTACCTGAACATGCGGATTCGCACGCAAGCGTTTGTAATTTATTTCCAAACCGCATGTGGGTGGACATAATTTAGGGAAGTACTGATGGAATCTGGAAACACGGCCTCCGAGTGTAGGACTCCTTTCAACAAGAATTACATCATGTCCAACCTCCGATGCTTCGAGGGCGGTTGTCACCCCGCTGATTCCTCCACCGATTACTAAAATTTTGCCTTGTTCACTCATTACATTTGCCTCTGACTCAATTCTATTTTTTAATTCTCTGGGATATGGAACCGGACAACCGGTGCTGAAAACAACGTTATGTTATCGGTAGGAGTATTTTTGGGGAACTCAAAAGCAATCTCCGGATGGAAATTCAAATATGAAGTAGCCATCCGGAGAATTTAGTTAAGGTACCAGCTGGTGATAATCCCTTTTGAAAACTTTCCATTCACCCGTAGCCTTGTCGTAGGTAGAATTTACGAAACATTTCCAGTTTTCATCATCAATTGCCAGGAAGTCTCCACGGTAATAATAACCAGGATAGCGAGTTTCTTCACGGAAGTGAATGTGACGTGCATGTGCCTCTCCTGCGAGAATCCGGTGGAAATTTTCCCATGCTCTCAATAGTTCATGGAGGTTTTCTGCAGCCATGTGTCGCGAATCCTCTTTTACCATAACAAGATAATTGAAACCTTCCTCTAACATGGTTTTACTGGTCATATACCATGTGCCAACCCCACCGACATATTCATCCATCACTTTCTGCAGGCGCTGCTGCATCATTGCAGGACGAATGTAATTTGGGTTAATGTTTGGATCAGTTGTATAACCACTGTATTTACCGTATGTTTCCATCGGCATATAAATTTCCTTGGCCAACTCTTCAGGATCTTCAGCATAAGCTACTTCCTCACCTTTTGTATCAAGGAAATAGGAAGTCATGAATTTACCGGCAATTCTGCCTTCTGCATGTGATCCGGAGGAAAATTTGTGTCCGGAGGCACCAACACCGTCACCGGCAGTAAATAGGCCGTTGATTGTAGTCATGCGGTTGTAGCCCCAAGAGTATTCTTCAGGTCCGAAATCTTCGGGACCGCTGGTCCACAAACCTGCACAACCTGCGTGCGATCCAAGCAAGTATGGTTCTGAAGGCATCAACTCTGAAGGAACTTTATCCGGTTCCATATTATTAGCAGCCCATACTCCAGCCTGTGCGATTGTCATGTCCAGAAAATCTTCCCATGCTTCTGATTCAAGATGCTTGATTTCTTTCTTGGACATTGTTTCAGAAAGTTCCTGCATGGCAACATCAGTATGAATCTTGATCGGACCTTTACCGGCCTTCATATCGATCATCATCATATGGTTTCGCATACAAGTTCCGAGAGAATCTACATATTTCCCATATAGTTTTCGGCTTTCTTCAAGATTGGTCGCACAGTAATCTTCTCCGAGCGCATTCGTTGCTTTAGCTTTGAAAAGTAAGAACCACGCACCAACAGGACCATAACCGTCTTTGAAACGTGCAGGGACGAAACGGTTTTCCATCATCGTCATCTCTGCTCCTGACTCTGCAGCCATGGCGTAGTTTGAACCTGAGTTCCAGACCGGGAACCAGGCTCGCCCCTGTCCTTCAGCAGTGGAACGTGTTTTAAAAACGTTCACCGCACCGCCTGTTCCGAGCATCGCAGTTTTGCATTTGAAAACATAAATCTTATGTTCACGTACACTGAATCCTACTGCTCCGGCAATTTTTTTCGGATCATCTTTATCAAGTAACAGCTTAACGATAAAGACACGTTCAAAGTGGTTTTGGTCAACACCAGTTGCTTTGCGGTTGTTTTCTAAAGCAAGCTTTGCTGCTTCGGCTACAATGACTTTATATGATTCTCCGTTAATCATGATTTGCCAGCGTCCGGAACGTACCGGGGCGCCACCGTCACGTAAAGAAGGAATTTCGTCACGTTGTGCCTGAGCACCGTCAAGAGACTTGCCTTCGTCGTCTTTCTTCCAGATTGGCAGTCCCCAATCTTCAAAAAGGTGTACTGAATCGTCAACAACCCTTCCAAGGTCAAATGTCAAATCTTCACGTGTTATTCCCATTAAGTCATTTCGTACGTAACGTACGTAGTCTTCTGGGCTATTATCTCCCAGATAGGTATTGATTGCGGAAAGCCCCATTGCGACAGCACCACTTCTGTCAGTCGCGGCTTTGTCAACCATGGTAACTCGTATACCTTCAGGCGTGGCCCAGCGGTCTGCTTCATAGGCAGCACCACAGCAGGACATACCTCCACCGATCAAGAGAATATCAGTTTCATGCAGCACTATTTCTGGTTTTTCACAAAATTCCCAATTATTTACTTTTGGTTCCATTTTCTATTCTCGTTTTTTATTATCTACATATCATGAAGGTGTTGGTAAACTGGAGCCACTTGCATGATGAGTGTAAAAACCTGGATCTTTGATCCGTGAAATGTCTGCACTGGCCTCTCCGACTCCGGAACGGATATCCACGTTTCCGGCTTCAACAGTACGAACGGGAAACTTGAAACGTTTCAAATTACCGTTGCGAAATTTGACTGTCCACATGATGCTGTCAGAGCCCAGCATTGGAATTACTTCACCGCCTAACGGAGCAAAATCTGCATAACAACGAATACTAATCGCCTGTTGCGGACAGATTTTAACACAGTTGTAACATTCCCAACACTGAACGGGTTCCTGGTTAACCCCTTTCATTTTGACTTCGTTGGTATCCTTGTCTACGACTTCCTTTAAGGCCATCAAATCATGGGGACAAATATACATGCACGCGGTTTTGTCCTGTCCTTGACAACCGTCACATTTTTCTGTGATTACAAAACTTGGCATCAGCCCTCCTTAAATAATTACGTTTTTATGGATCACCACTTCAAGATTATAGCGGCGTGCTGCACTCTTGTGCCCATTCTTTAGTTAGTTAAAATACAAAATGTGAAATGTATTATACTTCTTCATGCTTCAATTGAAAAGTAATAAAATATTTAATTATTCAGATAATTGAACAAATTATTCCCATGCCATCCGTAAACATTCTTCACTAATTTATGAGACTGAGAGTCTCATTTAATTAGCCCTCTAGCAGGTATATTAATACTTTTGAATTATAGTTCAAGCCCTAAATTCAATTTTTTATATATACTTAGATTGAGATATATTTGGAGGATTAGCAGACCGGGTTAAACGCGAGTCGTAACCCGGATATAAATTTTAAAAATCAAAATGCACAAAATTGCTTTTACGTTGTTGTATTGATTTTCCTGGTTACGGTTTATGCCTAACCCGGCCGAGATGTATTTAAGATAACAAATTTATGTTAAAAGTTCGTTCTTTTAAACAAGTGGAACAAAAGAAAATAGGCCGTGAGAGCTAGTTTTAAATTGATCCGGAGACGTTTTGCTTAGTTTAAGCATTTCGCAACCGTGAGTGGGGCCAATCGGGGCAACGATGAAGCCCCCTACGGCGAGTTGATCCTTCAAATTATGGGGGACTTGGTCTGCTGCGGCGGTAATTATGATTCGATCAAAGGTCGCAAGTTTTTCATAACCCTGTTTGCCGTCACCTTCTATAACCACGACCTCTTCAAGGGCAGCACTGCGCAGGTTCTTCCGAGCCAGTTCCACAAGTTCTTTGTGCCGCTCCACTGTCACAACCATGCCAGTCGGCTTAACCAGTTTGGCTAAGAGTGCCGCGTTGTACCCACTGCCGGAACCGATTTCGAGAACGCGCTGACCGGGAAGAACGTCCAGCAACTGGAGCATCATGATGACTGTTGTCGGTTGGGATATAGTTTGTCCGGAACCGATCGGGAGAGGATGATCGGCATAGGATTGGTCACGATAGGAAGGCTCAACGAAAAGTTCCCGCCGTACCTCAAGAAACGCTTTCAGTACAGAATCATCTGCAATGATTCCGCTGTTTTTCCAGTCTTTGTAAAGCCGCTGTTTCTGTTGTAGGAGAAAGGTGAATTCCTTATTAGCAAGCTTTTGAATGGGTAATTCCATTTCCAAACCGAATCACAATTGTTTCCGGAAAGCTAAATCCTCTGTCGGTCTTTTAGCAGCAATTTCGCAAACAGAGAATACGTCGCGGATTTAGGTTCCGGATTGCTTCTGCTATACCACAGGGTTTCCTACAAAGGTGTTACGCAGAAATTTACGGGTGAGGTCAAGAGGAATTATGGTGGCGGCAAAGAGCAGTACGTAACCCCATTCTTCCAAGGTCAAACCTACAGTGCGTAAAACTTCTCCGCCAACATATGTAAAAGTTGTCTGCAGGAAGAAAATTAAGATGACGACTATAATGAAACTTCTGTTTTCAGTGATGTGTTCAAATAAATTTAGTCCTTCTGTACGGGCATTAAATTTATTGAAGTTATTCATGAAAACAAAGAAGCCGAAGAAAGCAGTCAGTAAGACAAGATTTACCTCAGAATCCGGACAGCGTTCCTCTCCGCAGACAAATAATTCGGAAACAAAATCGGAGGTGAGAAAAAACAAACTGAGGAATGCCATGTAAAATCCGTCAATCAAAATTGCGGACCACATGTCACCAGTGATGAGTGACTCACCTTTGGGAATCGGTTTTTCGTGCATGTAACGCATAAGCGCCGCTTCTCCGGAGAAGGCAAAAGCTGCCAGAGTGTCCATCACAATGTTGACCCATAAAAGCTGAGTCATGGTCAGCGGTAAATCCGTGCCAAAAAACGGTCCCAGGAATGCTACCAAAATGGCCGCAACATTGACCGTCAATTGGAAAATCAAAAATTTTCTGATTGATTTTAAGAGGGTCCGCCCGTAGCGTACCGCATTTGTCAGCGAGATAAAATTATTGTCAAGAATAACAATATCGCTGGATTCCTTGGTCATGTCTGTACCATTTCCCATCGAAAAACCAACATCCGCGTTTTTCACAGCCGGCGCGTCATTTACTCCGTCTCCGGTCATACCAACCACCCAGCCCATGGATTTTGCCAGTTTTACCAAACGGCTTTTATCAGTAGGCAAGGCACGCGCGACAACCCGCAATTCCGGAAGAATTTTTATGATCTCTTCATCCGACATTTCAGCAAGTTCGGTGGAAGTCAGTAAGAGCGAATTATTATTTTCAAGGATACCAACCTCTTTGGCAATAGCTTCAGCAGTATCTTTTGCATCACCGGTTATCATCACCACCTGAATTCCCGCTTGCCGTGCGGTTTTCACCGCCGGCTGCGACTCCTCACGCATTTCATCACGCAATCCAAAAACTCCAACCAAAGTCATTTGTTTGGGAAGCTCATTCTCTTGCCCTAAAGCCTGCTCTGAAACAGCCAGCCCGATAAGACGCATCGCACGTGCGGAAAGCCCCAGCATCTCTTCGATTACTTTTGCGGAATCTAGTTCTGCTTTGTTTCCGTCCGCATCTAAATAATGTGTACAGCCGGCAAGTACTATTTCCCCCGCACCTTTTACGAGGGTCAAATTTTGTGAACCTACAACCTGGCTCGCAGAAAATTTATTTGCACTGTTAAAAGGTATATTTACTTTTAATTTAACATCATCCTGCTTGACTAAATCTGCGCCGAGGAAACGCAATAAAGCGTGTCCTGTTGGATTAGCACCAACGATTTTCGGGTTTTCTGGATCTCCAGCATCAATCGAAGCCGGAGTGTTGTTTCGCAGGGCAAATGATACGGTCTCACGCAATTTTTCAGGAATTTCTTTGTAAGAAGTGAAATGCTCACCATTGCCCCCAAGCAGTTCTGAAACCGTTAATTTGCCTTGAGTCAGCGTTCCCGTTTTATCGGTAAAAAGAACGGTCAAGCTTCCCGAAGTCTCAATTCCGAGCAGTTTGCGCACCAGCACTTTTGCATTTAGCAGTTTGCGCATATTCATTGAGAGTACGACCGCAATCATCATGGGCAGACCTTCCGGAACAGCAACTACAATAATGATGATGGATAATATAATGGCAGTCACCAGGTGATAAATAATTTCACCAGAGGGTTTACTGAAATAAATTTCCCAACCGCCTGCTTCAAGAAAAATATGATTAAACATAAAAGAAAATGCGATCATTAATGCGCCAATGTAGCCAAAACGGCTGATTTGCTGGCCGAGATACGCCAGTTTTTCCTGCAGAGGAGAGGGGCGTGTTTCCGCGGAAGTTAACTCTTTGAGTGTCGCACCGTAATTGGTTTTGTCTCCAACCTGCAAAACCTTCATAACAGCTTCACCATCTTCCACCAGGGCGGCACGTGACATTGCTGATTTTTCATCATCATCAGCTGTTTTCTTTACAGTTTCTGACTCACCTGTGAGTGCTGATTCATTCAACTCGAGGTCACCCTCGAGCAAGAATCCATCCGCCGGTACAGTATCTCCGGGCTGTAAAAGTGCCAAGTCATTGACAACCAAATCATCGATAAATATTTCAGTGAGAGTTTTGTTACGAAAAACTTTCACTTTCACTTTTGAGGCTTCCTCAAGTAAACGTTGAAATTCATTCTCGTTACTGTATTCAGACCAGGTCGCTATCAGAGTTGCAGCTACAACAGCAATCGCGATTCCGAGACCTTCATACCACGGTGCAAATCCCAAGGCTGCCAAAAAAACTGTAACAGCCAGTGCAACTAATAAAATGACGATAATCGGATCTTTTAAATTAGCCAGTAACTTTGCATAAAAACCCTCGGATTTCTGCGTTGTCACTACATTTGCACCGTTAGTTTGACGTGATTCAGAAACCTCTTGATCGCTCAGACCTGGGAAACTAAATTTCATTGATTGACTCTCTTGGAAAAGATTGGGAAGATAACATACTGTTTTTTAAATGCTTCATGAGGGAATAGTACTGTGGCAAGATAATGCTGTTTCAAGAAAAATATGTAAATCACGATCTCTGTTGGTGTGAGGTTCTTGAACGGAGATGAAACCAGTATTACAGGTCTCTTGTATGCTTAAGTTTGACACATCTGTTTGATAAATGCAAAAAACGTTTAGTAGAGAGGTAGCTTCAGTATGAAAAGCGGATTTACCATGGTTGAGGTGATGCTTGCAAACACAATATTAGTCATTCTTGTGGCAGGATTTGCCAATGTCACAGAGAAGACTCTTGAACAAATACAGCTCAGAGAACAAAAAACTGAACTTGCTGCACAACTGGATAACTGGACTCTGTCAAAACTAAACGCTACATTAATCCCTGGCAGTTACCAGGAAAGTGTGACTTTGACTGGAGAGAATGCTGAACTGCATTGGCAGGTAACCCTGGTTGAACCAAAGCTTAACGCTATTTTTTTCCAGCTAAAAAGCAGTGACGCAGTTCCAAAAGTATTCGCAGAATGGCGGACTGCGCAGAGAAAACCATGATCAAAAAACGTCCGGTGTGCTACTTACGGAATTCCGGATATACCCTGATTGAGCTGATGCTCGTGTTGGCAATCGCCTCTGTTGTGTTGCTTGCGGCACAACGCCCCCTGCTGGAAATTAACCGAATTGCATTTCAGGAGCAGCAAAAAATTGCATTGCAGGGAGATTTTCAACGTTTCCTGCTACTGCTGAAATCAGAGTTGATTCAAGCCGGTTATGCGCTTGGTTCCGGAAATGAAAACGCAGTCGTAATCTCACCATACTCAGTGGTCTTAAAAGCAGACCGTAACCGTGACGGAGACCTTGCTGATACTCGGGAAACAATTACCTATCGTTATGACCCGGAAACAAAAGTGCTCTTCCGGAAATCAGGCAATGCTGCTTATCAAACACTGATTGAATCCATTGCCGCACTTAAATTTGAACAGACTCAAACTCCACCTCAAACTTGCATAAAGGTGACTGTTCAAGTAATAATTGATGCTGCTGAGCAGCAAACAGTTTTATGCCAGTTAGGCTGGTGAACTTTAAAATATAAAAAAGGCTAATATGAAATATTTACATACTATGATACGTGTACAAAACCTTGAAAGCGCACTTGATTTTTTCATCAATAAGCTTGGAATGATGGAAGTTAGACGCAAGGAAGTTCCGGAAGGAAAATTCACCCTGGTTTTTCTGGCAGCAACTGAAGATGAGCCTCCGCTCGAATTGACTTATAACTGGGAGCAGAGTGAACCTTACAGCCGTGGTGAAAATTTTGGGCATGTGGCTTATGGAGTTGAGAATATTTATGAGTTTTGCGAGAAATTACAAAATGATGGAGTAACCATTTTGCGTCCGCCTAAGGATGGTAAAATGGCCTTTATCCGTAGTCCGGATCAAATATCAGTTGAACTGCTTCAGATCGGAGAACCTCTACCAATCCAGGATCCCTGGGCATCCATGAAAAATCAGGGTACATGGTAGAGCATGAAGAAGGTAATTGAAAAACTTATTACAGAGAAATTAATTAATCCAGTTTTACATTCAACGGCTCCTGTTTCAGAGGTTAGTCTGGGAGTTGCGGTGGGTGTATTTTTAGGATTAACGCCAACAGTTGGTGTACAGATGTATCTGGTAGCTCTGGTTTGGAGTATTTATCGTTACATTTTCAGCAGGCATTTTAATTTGCCGGTAGGTGTGGCCATGGTCTGGATTTCAAATCCGCTGACGATGGTGCCTCTTTACTATATATTTTTGCTGACCGGCTATTGGCTGCTTGAAACGCAAAACGGCCTTTCTTATGAACTGTTTAGAGAATATCTCATCCACATTTCATCAACAGAGGGAACATGGGAGATGATTGTAGCTGGTGCGCGTTTCCTCTTGATCGACCTTGGCTGGCCGATGATAATCGGCAGTATTGTTTATGCAGTACCAGGTTTCATCATCAGTTATTTCATGACGGAGCGAATTGTGACTTCGCACCGTAAAAGCAAAGCTAGTCTGGCAGGCATGAGTTACGATGACTGGCGTACACAAAAAGAGACACAACACTAAGCACAGTATGTCATCGACTGCTTTCAAATTTACTGAAATCCCAATTCCGCAGGAAATTGTAAATTCCGGAGATTATATTTCTGCAGAAAATATTTTAGTGAATGAGAAAGTTCCTGAGAGAATCCTCGCTGAGCGTTTTTACCGACTGGGAAACAGCTTCTACTCTGCAGCACAGAATCAGGCCGCGGAAATGGCCTGGCAAAAATCAGTTTTGCTTGCTGATCAACCTCCTAAAGTGAGCGCTCCTGCGGAGTGTTTTTCAGCTAATCCACTTAAAATTCGTTGGCAGACGATTGGCTCAACCGTACTTGTTATTATTTCTTTGTATGTGCTGGTCTTCACTTCTTTTCAGCGTGAACCGGAACTTTTCCAATTTTCTACCAGCAATTCAGCTTCCGGAGAATATTCTTTTTGGGATGAGTGGTGGGATACCGGCAGACCGATTTCGCGGTCAGTAAGCCGGCGTTTTGGACCAGAAGAATTGTGGCCCATGCTGCAGAGAAGTTTGCAAAAGCTGTTCGGCAGCAAAAGTGAAGAACTGAGTGATGACGTTCGTGAAAAATTAAGACGCTGGCTGCAGCTTTCTGAGAGTCCAACCTTCAGAGAAGGCCCCACCGATTACTATGCTTTGACCGCCAGAGGTTTGTTTGAGGCACGTGAATTTGAATCAGCACTTTCAACCTTGAACGACGGATTGCACTATGCGGAAACACCGGCACAACTGGAAAAAATTTATCAGGATTTAGGCACAGTTTATTATTACAAAGGTTACAAACTCCAGCGTAATGGTTTGGCACAATATGATCTTAACGCTGTCCGCAACTCAGTTGAGTCTTACGAAATTGCGTTACGTTATGGAGAAGATCCTTATTTATACGGCAATTTAGGCTGGGGATATTACCTGCTTGGTGATTACTCTTCATCGATATCAAACAGCCGTCGAGCATTAGCTCTCAAAGCGGGGTTAAACTATGCGCGCATGAATTTGGCAATTGTTCACCTGAGAAAAGGTGATTATGAATTGGCCTTTGCCACCTATGCCTCACTGCTGCAAAACAATCCTCAACTTGACGAATATGAGGGTGGTATCCGTGACTTGCAGGAGTTGCAACTGGAATTTCCGGATGTCTATCCTTTTACAAATTTTGTGATTGGACAATTATTCTGGCAGCAAGGACGTCACAAAGAGGCTCAGGCTGCATGGCAAAAATTTCTTAAGCAGAACTTTCCGCAAAGTTTGTGGAAAGACAGAGCGCGTTCATTGTTAAATAAAATGGAACTTGAATAAAGTCTTACACTTGAGGATTTAGTAAACAGTCTGAAAAACACAAAGTCATTTCGATTGCATTTCTTGTCATCTCGAACGTAGTAAGAGATCTTAATTATTAGTGCAGCAGTTTGTGCAAGATTTCTCGCTTCGCTCAAAATGAGACAGTATTTAGAATTTTACAGGTTCATCAAATTGATGACCTTAACTTTAAACCATAAAAAAAAATTACGAACAAAAAACGTGCAAAATAATATCGTAGCCGCACCTCAACTGGCGGAACAGGGAAAACAGAAAATTGAATGGGTCAAACGGAACATGCCCATACTACAGCAAATTGAGGATGATTTTCGCGAACAGCAGTTTTTCAGAGGTTTGCGGGTTTTAGTCTGCATTCACCTTGAAGCCAAAACAGCTTACTTGGCGCAGGTTTTTGCAGCAGGTGGAGCGGAAGTAGCGGTTACCGGAAGCAATCCGCATTCAACCAAAGATGATGTCGTGGCTGCGTTGGCGGAAGACGGGCTGCACGTTTATGCACGTTACGGAGCGACACCGGAAGAGATGCAGCAATACATGAACTATGCACTCGATTTGCGTCCAAATATTGTGATTGACGACGGCGGAGATTTAGTCGAATTGCTGCATAATGAGCGTCAGCAATTACTTCCGGAAGTCTGGGGTGCCTGCGAAGAAACGACCACTGGTGTTCTACGTGCCAAAGCCAGAGCAAAAGCAGGAGTCCTGGAGTTTCCAGTAATTTTAATCAATGACGCCCGCTGCAAATATCTTTTCGATAATTTTCACGGTACAGGGCAATCGGTTTGGGACGGTGTTATGCGTACCACAAATTTGGTGATCAGCGGAAAAACAGTGGTAATCATTGGTTACGGCTGGTGCGGAAAAGGCTGTGCTGAGCGTGCCAAAGGCTTAGGTGCAAATGTGATTGTTTGTGAAGTTGATCCAATTAAAGCCGCCGATGCGCTGATGCATGGACTGCGTGTCATGCCTTTGCAAGCTGCGGTCATACAAGCCGACATCTTGCTGACAGTTACAGGCGGGAAACACGTTATCCGCCGTGAACATTATTCACGGATGAAGGACGGTGTGATCCTGGCCAATGCCGGACATTTCAAAGTCGAATTCGATTTGGAGGCCTTGCAAAATCTTGCGGTGGAGCAAAAAGAAATGCGTCACAACATTAGCGGTTTCCGTATGGCTGACGGCCGCTGGCTGAATTTGCTGGGTGGCGGAGACTTGGTGAATATCGCCTGCGCCGATGGTCATCCCGCGGAAATCATGGACACCAGTTTTGCGCTGCAGGCGCTCTCCGGAAAATACGTTGTGCAAAATCGTGCTGCGTTACGCAAAGACGTGTATCGCGTTCCGGATGAAATTGATGAGGAAGTCGCGCGACTCAAACTGAAAGGTTCGGGAGTTTCCATCGATGAACTACTTCCGCAACAAAAAGCATATCTCGAAAGCTGGGAGGAATAAACCAGCTTTCAAACCAGTTGACCCAAGAGCGAAACTGCTGAGACCCTCACAGGCCGACGCACAGTAAAACAATCCACATTCTGTCCTTCACCCTCAAGATAAAATTGAAAGGCAAATTCTGCTCCGGTTTTTCTCGATCCGTGGCTCTCATTTTATTTGTATGGTCAAAAACTTTTTCTGCCCTTAAATACCTGCCGACTTTGATTGGAATCAGCCAAAGTTGGTTAGTTTATGGTGGCGATGATAGTTATCAAAGAAGTGGATATTCTGTGTTATCATGGAGAGAAGTTGCAAACAATTAAGGAGACACAATACACATAACACCTTTTAAAGCATGATGAAATTACTAATCAAAAATGCGCTCATCCTGACGGTTAATCAAAATAATGAAGTGCTGGAAAACGCGAATATAGCTGTTGAAAATGGGCACCTGCTTGCATTAGGAAAGGTTACGAAAAATTTTTTACCCGACAAAGTGATTGACGCCACCGATCAAATTGCGTTGCCTGGACTGATTAACGCGCACACGCATATTCCAATGTCCCTTTTCCGGAATTATGCTGATGATTTACCGTTCTGGCCGTGGCTGTTGGAAAAGATCAAACACGTGGAAGACCATCTCAGTGCTGAACATGTCTATTGGGGAGCAAAACTTGGTGTTCTGGAGCTGATACAATCCGGTGTTACCTGTTTTTCGGATATGTATTTTTACATGAACGAAGTTGCGACTGTGGTAAAAGAGTCCGGAATTCGCGCCTGTTTGAGCGGAGTATTGTTGGAGGTTGGAGGTTTAGGACCAACTTTCATGAAAGCCGCTGTTGACTTTCACGACTCATGGCAGGGTAAAGCAGATGGACGGATCAATGCTTTTTTTGGTCCGCATTCAATGTACTTGTGTGGTCCGGAATATCTTCGGGAAACTACCGAAGAAGCCCTGAGACGTAAAACCGGAATCCACATTCACCTTTCCGAAAGTCGGCAGGAAGTTGCGGATTGTTTAGAAAAATATGGGAGATCGCCAGTTCAGCATTTGGCGGATTTGGGAATGTTTGCATGCAGAACTGCAGCCGCGCATTGCGTTCACGTTTCGGCAAATGATATTGAACTTTTGCGGATGCACAATGTGAGTGTGCTCAATAATCCGACAAGTAATATGAAACTGGCCAACGGCTTTGCTCCGATTGACGCACTATTGAAAAAAGGAGTGAATGTGGCACTCGGCACAGACGGTTCGGCCAGCAACAACAATGTTAATTTGTTTGAAGAAATGCACCTCACCGCGCTCGTCAATAAAGCCGTTACCGAAGACGCAGAATCAGTTCCGGCACAGCAAGTTTTAAGGATGGCGACGATCAATGGCGCAAAAGCGCTGGGACTGGAAAATGAAATTGGTTCACTTGAGGTCGGAAAGCGGGCAGATTTGATTTTGCTGGACGCGAACAAACCTCATTTTTATCCACGTCATAACCCTGTTTCTTCAATTGCCTATTCAGCACAGGCTGCGGATGTGAGTACTGTTCTGGTTAACGGCAAAGTCCTGATGGAGAATTATGAAGTAAAAACAATCGACGCGGACGAATCCATGCGAGAAGGAGAACGTATGGCTTTTGATTTGGTCCGCAGGGCAACTCAATAAAATAGACGCATTCAGGAGTACACCATAACTCATAAGAAAAACTGTCCTTGACTTGGGGCCCCCCCTTAATAAATTCTAAATTAAGGGTAGATGCAGCTATATTGAGTATGCTAGCATTATGTTTTTGCGAAAATAGGGAATTAGGGGGCAAATAAAAAACAGCTATTTTGCGTCATCTGCTTACAAAAACAGGCGATAATTTAGGAGATTCAGCAAAATGAATATTAGATTATCTTATTTATTATATTACCTTTATTTGCTGCAACTCCTCCCTTTTTACCTACTCCGAAAGGCTTTGAGTTTGAATTTTTCAGAGTTCGAATCTCTCCGCCCGCACCGGCAATATCAACGATTTGCAATTATTTACATTTAAGAATAATACAAAATTACACCACTTATGAGACATCTACTCGTCATTATATGCCTCCTTATTCTGACTTTCCCTTTGCTTGCAAAGGAGACAGGCGTTTTATATTTGAAAAAAGTTAACGGCAAATTGGGATGGTTTGAGAGTGGTGATGATAAAAAGCATTGGAAATATGAAGGAGAAATTAAAAATGGAATAGCACATGGTCTAGGAACACTCACTTGGACAGATGGGAACAAGTATGAAGGGGAATTCAAGCATGGAAAACTAAGTGGTCAAGGAACACTCATTTTAACTAGTGGAAACAAGTATGAAGGGGAATTCAAGCATGGAAAACCAAGTGGTCAAGGAACATACACTTGGTCTGATGGTGACAAGTATGAAGGAGAATTCAAGGAAGGGAAAAAACATGGTCAAGGGAAATACATTAAACCTGAGGTAAGGAAGTTTGTAGGAGAATACAAGAAAGGATTAAAATATGGCCTAGGAACAGTCACTTATGGAAAAGGGAAATGGGAAGGAGACAAATATGTGGGGGAATTCAAGGAAGGGAAAAAACATGGTCAGGGGAAATATACTTATTCTAATGGAGACAAGTATGAAGGAGAATACGAGAATGGTTTAAAAAATGGTCAAGGAACAATCACTTATGGAAAAGGGGAATTCGAAGGGGATAAGTATGAGGGGGAATTCAAGGGTAATAAATTTCATGGTCAGGGGAAATATACTTATTCTAACGGAGACAAGTATGAAGGACAATACGAGAATGGTTTAAAAAATGGCCTAGGTACTTATACTTGGAATAATGGAAATAAATATGTGGGTAAATATACAAATGGAGAAATAGATGGTCAAGGGACTTACGCATTCAAAAGTGGAAGAAAGGGAATAGGTGAGTTTAGAAAAGCTAAACCTTGGAACGTTGTAAGTTATGACAAAAACGGAAAAATAGAAGATGAGTGGGTTGAAGGTATAAAACTTAAAAAAGTAGTGCAGGGGACAGGTGTTTTATATTTGAAAAAAGTTAACGGCAAATTTGGATGGTTTGAGAGTGGCGATGAAAATAAGCATTGGAAATATGTAGGAGAAATCAAAAAAGGGAAACCACATGGAACTGGGGTATTAAGTCATACTTTTGGAAAATATTCTGGAGAAGTAAGAAAAGGGATAATGCATGGTCAAGGGACTTATGCATACAAAAGCGGAAGAAAGAGAGTAGGTGAGTTTAGAAAAGCTAAACCTTGGAACGTTATAAGTTATGACAAAAACGGAAAAATAGAAGATGAGTGGGTTGAAGGCATAAAACTTAAAAAAGAAGAGATTGCGCCTATAGAGGAAAAAGAACAGACAGAAAACATATCTTATAAAATTGGAGTTCGCGTTCTTTCAGGAAATACATCTGGTGATTCCAGTACGACTAACACTTCTCTCTCACTAATCTGGGAGAACTATGGCCTGGGAATTAATCAGATGTCATTCAAAAGCACATCTTCAAAAAACAACGTTTATGAGATGAACAATTCTTCTCTGGACTTGTCATATACACTAGGGTTATCATACATAATTGATTGGTCTGCAACGGCAGGACTTGGATATGTATATGAAGGAAAGGGTGCAATTACCAGTGGTTCAAAAGCCATAAAATTTGAAACTGAAAGTGTTTCAGGTTTTGGATTATTCGGATTATTAGGGATCGAATGGGAAGATCTAGAAGGTTTAATTGGATTAAGATATTACAGCGTAGATTATACAGACTTTGTCAGTACAAATACATCTGAGAAATTAGTAATACCATATTCCACAAGTGCTGCTCAACTGATCTTTGGATTAGGATACAAATTTTGATATAAATTAACGGCCTGGAAAATCGACAATGCTGTTCAAACTATAAAAAATTCATTACAAATAATTTCTAAATTAAGAGTAGATACTGCTATATTTAGTATGGTATTATCCAAAGTTAGCGAATTTAGGGAATTAGGGGGCAAATAAATGTACCTATTTTGTACCATTCGCTTACAAAAACAGGCAATAATTTAGGATATCCAGCAAAATGGAAGATCCTACTAGTATTGCTTATACTGCCGTTATTTTTCCAAAATCCCCCTGTTCCCCCACTCTGAAAGACATCGAATTTGAATTTTGGGAGTTCGAGTCTTTTCGCCAGCACCATCAATAGCAAAAGATTACATATAATTCATCACCTTCAAATTACTAAATAGGGATGAATATTTTCCTAAGGAAAAACCGCCTTGAATTAAAGTGGTTCGGAAAAATGAAAAAATTTCAAATCAATTTATTTT
>Ga0207990_1000078_pt1 | contig 54070 bp, 55 predicted proteins | sample ETNtaG_8_FD_185780 | JGI IMG/M metagenome (GOLD analysis project Ga0207990, IMG submission 185780) | Marine microbial and viral communities from oxygen minimum zone, Eastern Pacific Ocean - ETNP201406SV75 (SPAdes) (version 2) | ecosystem: Environmental > Aquatic > Marine > Oceanic ...
TGACGCCGGAGGCTCCCGGAGACGATGTCGAACTCGAGTCGCTCGAGGCCGACCTGGCGGTGATCGAGGCCGCAATGGAGAAGGCCGACGCCGGCGACCTCGACGGCTACGAGGAGGTCATCGCCGGACTCGGCGACGCACCCCCGGAGCCAGGCCTGTCAGAGCAGGTCGGGGACGGTGCCGTCGGGGATGAGTTCGACGCGGGGCCCGAGGGACAGCCCGCCGTCTGACCACTCCAGCCAACGGCCCGCCAGGTTGGCTACCCGACTCCACGGTTCCCCACACGCCTTCTCCAGCGCGTAGATCACGCCGCCGTGGGTGAGGACAAGCGCATCGCTGTCGGTCCGGGCCACGACCCGGCCCAGGGCCGCACCCACCCGCTCCATCAGGGCGACATCGCCCTCATAGCCCTCAGGGCGAGTTCCCGAATCGAGGTGGCCCGGCCAGCCAGCCTCTATCTCGTCGCGGGTCAGGCCCTGCCACGGGCCGGCATCGCGCTCCATGAGGTCGGGATCAGTCGGCACCGGGCCCACACCCAGCTCAGCGGCGATGACCACGGCGGTGTCGGCGGCCCGCCGCAACGGCGAGGCGGTTACCGATTCGAAGGTCCCGAGGGTCCGGGCGGCTGCCTCCGCCTGGCGTAGGCCGCGTTCACTCAGCGGCGGATCCGCCTGTCCCTGCCAGCGTCCGACGGCGTTCCATTCCGACTCACCATGGCGGACGAGCAACAGGCGTGGCACGGACGCCGACCGTACCGGCCTTGGGAGCGGACAGGGCACCTCCCTACACTTGCGGGCATGGCCGTACTTCGTCTCTTCGCCTCCGTGCGCGTCGCCGCCGGAACCGGCGAAGTCGAGGTCCCCGGATCCACCGTCAGCCAGGTCGTGGGAGCCGCCTGTGATCGCTTCGGCACCGAGTTCGCCGACCTCGCCCAGAACTGCCGTGTCTGGCTCAACGGCGACCCCGCCGCCGGCGACGAGCCGGTCTCCGCCACCGACGAGGTGGCGATCCTGCCACCGGTGTCCGGAGGTTGTTGATGCGCCACCTGGCCGTGCTTTCGATGCACACCTCACCGCTGGTCCAGCCCGGCTCCGGGGACGGCGGCGGGATGACCGTCTACGTTCGTGAGATCGTGTGTTCCCTCGCCAGGGCGGGTGGGCAGGCCACCGTGTTCACCCGCCGTACCGATGACAGGACTCCCGAGGTCATCGAGGTCGAACCGGGCTTCCGGGTCGTACAGGTCGATGCCGGCCGCCACGACCTTCCCAAGGAGCGGCTCCCGGAGGTCGTCGACGAGTTCGCCGACCGGACCTCCAGCCACCTCGTCGACGATGACTTCGACGGCCTGCTCGCCAACTACTGGTTGAGCGGACAGGCTGGGCACCGGCTCAAGCACGAGCTCGACCTGCCCCTCATCACGGTCTTCCACACCCTGGCCCGGGTCAAGGCCGAGACCGGCGACTTCGAGCCACAGCGGCGCATGGACGCCGAAGCCGAGGTCATCCGTTGTTCCGACGTGATCCTTGCCAACAGCGGCGAGGAGGTTCGCCAACTCGTCCACCACTACGGCGCCGTCGAGTCCCGGATCGAGATCGTGCCACCCGGTGTCGACCACTCCTTGTTCTCGCCGGGCTTCCAGGACGATGCCCGCGACGCCCTCGGCATCGGCCCCGGTGAACTGCTGCTCTTCGTGGGCCGGATCCAGCCGTTGAAGGGCGTCGACGTGGCGATTCGCACCCTCGTCGAGCTCGACCGGCCCGACGCCAGGCTCGCCGTCGTAGGTGGGGCCAGCGGTGTCGACGGCCCAGCCGAGGAACTCCGGGTCCGTCGGCTCGTCGCCGAACTCGGCCTCACCGACCGGGTGCTGTTCGTCCCCCCGCAGCCACACGGGCAGTTGGCGACCTGGTACCGGGCGTCCGACGTGGTCGTCATGCCCAGCCGGTCCGAGTCGTTCGGGTTGGTCGCACTCGAGGCCGCAGCTTGCGGTGTTCCGGTCGTCGCCGCCTCGGTCGGAGGCCTCCGCACCCTTGTGCGCCACGGCCGTACCGGTTACCTGGTCGAGGGTCGCCGACCCGCCGACTATGCAGCCCACGTGTCCTCTCTGCTCGACGACTTCGTCGGCGCCACTGAGATGGCGATCTGCGCGGCCGAACATGCCTGGTCCTACACGTGGGCGGCTACCGCCGCACGCCTGCACCGCGTCTGCGACGACCTCTCGCTGCGGACGCTGGTCGACTGTTCCTGAGCCCCTGGCCCGCCCGTCTGGCAGGGCACCGAACTAGCGTGCCCCCGATGGACGAGTCGCCACCGCTCTCCGCCGAGGAGCAGGATCGGCTGGTCGCACTGATCGATGCCTGGCTGGGACGCCAGGTGTTGGAGAATCCGGTGCTCGCTGCCGTCGACCGGGATCCCGACGTCGGCCCGTCTGAACAGCGCTGGCACGTGCGGGTAATGGGAGAGGAGAAGGACACCTTCACCCTGCGGTTCACGTTGCGTCAGCGGATGCTCCACTACGAGACCTACGTGATGCCGGCGCCCGAGGAGAACCATGGTGCCTTCTTCGAACACCTGCTGCGCCGGAACCGGAAGCTGGTCGGGGCCACCTTCTGCATCGGAGAGGAGGAAGCCGTCTTCCTGGTGGGCGCCGTGCCGGCCCGGTCGGTGGACGACGCCGAACTCGACCGCCTGCTCGGGACGCTGTGGACTGCGGTCGAGCAGTGCTTCGGCCCGGCGACGAGGATCGGGTTCACCTCCCGGTTCACCAACTGATCTGTTCTGTTGCCTTTCATGCTATTTCAATCTAACCTCGTCCCCAGGTCCGGTGGCCGGTACGTCGGGGATCGATCGGGGAAGTGCGATCCCGGGTGGATCGACCACCGGGCCCACACGCTGACCCCTGAGATCGAGCCATGACCGTGCAACGCCCGGCCCGCTCGTTGATCTTCTCGGTCACGGCGATGGGCCTGCTCAGCAACGCGCTGCTGATGAGCTCGACCCCCGAGATCCTCGAGACCTTCGGGGCGCCCACCTCCCGGGCCGGCCTGCTGATCGCCTGTGGCACGGTGACCGGCATCGTGGCGGCCCCGACGATGGGCTTCCTGGCCGACCGCTATGGCCGCAAGCGGGTGCTCATCCCGTGCCTCGTCGTGTTCGGGGTCTTCGGAGCACTCGGAGGCCTCGCCCCGTCGTTGGGCTGGCTGCTGGCCGCACGGGTCTGCCAGGGCGTCGGATCGGCCGGCCTCATCAACCTCGCCGTCGTCATCGTCTCCGACCACTGGCAGGGCCTCGACCGGGCCCGCCTCATCGGACAGAACTCGGCGGTCATCACCACCTGCCTCGCCGTGTTCCCCTTCCTGGGTGGTGTCACCACCGACCTCGTCGGCTGGCGGTGGATGTTCGGCTTCTACGCGATGGCGCTAGTCGTGGCCGCCGTCCTGGCCGCCCGCCTGGTCGATGCCTGGGAGCCACGCCCCGTCACCGTCGGCGCACAGTTGCGCGACGCCCGGTCCGAAGTCCGCCGCCCGGCCATGGCCACCGTCATCTGCCTGGACGGGGTGATCTTCTTCGTCATGTTCGGCCTGTTCCTGACCGTCATGCCGATCTACCTCGACGAGACGTTCGGCCTCGGTCCGACCCAGCGGGGGCTGGTCGCTGCAGCGCCGGCCATCACCTCCACGATCTCGGCGCTGGTGGTGGCCCGTGCCCGCAGCCGACTCTCCGCCGCACGGCTGGTACAGGTCGGCATCGCCGTGTTCGGCCTCACCTTCCTCCTGATGGGGATCGGGCCGCTGTGGCTCCTTGTGGTCGGCGCCGCTGTCTACGGACTCGCCGAGGGCCTCACGATTCCGACGCTGCAGGACCTCGTTGCCGAGTGGGCGCCCGAACAGGTGCGAGGCGTGGTCATGGCGATGTCGATCGGCGTACTCCGCCTGGGCCAGACCTCCGGACCGCTCACCTTCGGATTCGCACTGGCCCTCTGGTCCGGCCAGGTCATCTTCGTCCTCGCCGGGGCCGGAGTGATCGCCCTTGCCGGGATCGTCGCCGTCAGCCGGGTGATCGAGACCGGCGGTCCGGCAGTCACCCGGTAGGTTCGCGGCATGACGGCGAAGCTCCAGGTGATCGGCGGCGGAAAGATGGGCGAGGCCCTCCTCGGGGGCCTCGTGGCCGACGGCTGGGCGATGCCAGACGAACTCCACGTGGCCGAACCCGACGCCTCGAGACGAGACGCCCTGTCCGCAGCGATCCCCGGCCTCTCCGTCGGCCCCGATCCGGTCGCTGGCGCCGACACCCTGGTCGCCGTCAAGCCCGACGTGGTTCCCGCGGTCTGTGAGATCCTCGCCGACCTCGGCGTCGCCCGGGTGCTCTCCATCGCCGCCGGCGTGCGTCTCGCCACCTTCGAGTCGATCCTCGGTGACGGGGTCCCTGTCGTGCGGGCTATGCCCAACACCCCGTCGCTGGTTGGTGTCGGTGCCGCCGCCATCGCCGCCGGCTCCCTCGCCGGACCCGACGACCTCGACTGGGCGACCGGCATCCTGTCGGCCGTCGGCACCGTCGTCGTCGTCGACGAACCGCTGCTTGACGCCGTCACCGGCCTGTCCGGTTCCGGCCCGGCCTACGTCTTCCTCCTCGCCGAGGCCCTCGTCGATGCCGGTGAGGCCGCCGGACTCCCCCGCGAGACCGCTGCCGCACTCGCCGAGCAGACGCTCCTCGGTGCCGCCACCCTCCTGCACCAGGGCGACGACCCGCCTGCGACTCTTCGCCAGAACGTCACCTCCAAGGGCGGCACCACGGCCGCCGGCCTGGCCGTATTCGAGGAGGGCGGCTTCCGCGACCTCGTGCGCGACGTCGTAGCCGCCGCCACCGAGCGGTCCCGCGAGTTGGGGGCCGGTTGAGATGAGCCTCCGCTACGACACGGTTTCGTTCCTCTCCGACTACGGCCTCGATGACGAGTTCGTCGGCGTCGTGCACTCGGTGCTCAGGGGCCACGCCCCAGGAGTCGTCGTCGTCGACATCACCCACGGCATCCCGGCCCACGACGTGCGGGCCGGCTCGCTGGCCCTTGCCCGCAGCGTCCCCTACCTGTGCCCCGGCGTGGTCCTCGCCATCGTCGACCCCGGGGTCGGTGGCGAACGCCGCAGCATTGCCGTCGAGGTCGGTGGGGGCCAGTCCGTGCTGGTCGGCCCCGACAACGGCCTCCTGGCCCCGGCTGTGGCGATGGTCGGAGGCGCCGACCGTGCCGTCTCGTTGACCGACACCGACCACCATCTCGACAGCCCGGGCACCACCTTCGACGGGCGCGACGTGTTCGCCCCCGTGGCCGCACACATCTGCAACGGGGTCGACCTGGCCGACCTGGGCGAGGTACTCGACCCGGGCTTGCTCGTGCCCGGGGTCGTACCGGTCTCCGTGCAGGAACCCGACGGCCTGCACGCCGAAGCGCTCTGGGTCGACACGTTCGGCAACGTGCAACTCAACGTCGACCCGGCCGACCTCCCCGGCAACCGACTCCAGGTACGAATCGGCGAACAGGTCCGGACCGCCCAGATCGTCACGGCCTTCGACCAGGTGCCGTCCGGTGGCCTCGGCCTGCTCGTCGACTCGGCAGGGCTCGTTTCGTTGGTCGTCGCCCGTGCATCGGCTGCCGTCGAGTTGGGCATCGTCGCCGGTACCGCCGTCGTTCTGGCCGACATCGACAGAGCGGAAGCCGGCGCCGCCATGACCGTCCAACTGGGTCGGAGCAGGGCCGGCTGATGCGGTTCGGAACCACGATTGCCGTGGCGATCCTGCTCCTCGCCCTCCTCGGTGCAGCGGTCGTGCAGTTCGTCGTCATGGCCGGCTGAGCGGGTTCGGGAGGGGATCCTGCGCCGCAGCGGCAGTGGTTGGAGTCCACGATCCAAATACCATGTGAACGACTTCACGAGCGCGTAGGTTGGAGGCATGGCAGCCCCGAACGACCCCCCTGCGGACACCGCCGGCTCGCTTCCCGAGGCCACCGTCGTCCGCCTGCCCGTCTACTTCCGGGGCCTCGTCGAACTCGCCGAGGACGGCACCACCACCGTCTCGTCCCAACAGCTCGCAGAACTGGCGGGCGTCAACGCCGCCAAGGTCCGCAAGGACCTCTCCTACCTCGGCTCCTACGGCACCCGCGGCGTCGGCTACGACGTCGGCTTCCTCATGCAGCAGATCGGACGCATCCTCGGCGGCAGCGAACCTGCCCCCGTCGTCATCGTCGGCGCAGGAAACCTCGGCAAGGCCCTCAGCCGCTACGACGGATTCGGAGCCAGCGGCTTCCCGGTGGCAGCCATCGTCGACGCCGACCCGGTCGTCGTCGGTCGCAGGATCGCCGGCGTCACCGTCCGGCACGTCGACGAACTCCCGAAGGTCGTCAAGGAGTCGTGTTGCCTCGTCGGCATCGTCGCCACCCCTGCCGCAGCCGCCCAGAGCGCCGTCGACCGCCTCGTGGCCGCCGGCGTCCGGTCGATCCTCAACTTCGCCCCCACCCTGGTGACCGTTCCCGACGACGTCGGCCTGCGCAAGGTCGACCTCGCCACCGAACTCCACATCCTCGGCTACTACGAGCATCGACGGGGTGCGACCCGGGCCACCGGATGACGCATCCGATCCCCCTCGCCGCAGGGTTGTCAATCCACCACCCGGTCGGGAATGCTGGTACCCCGGCGTTGCGTTGCATCGCAGCGTCGGCCTACCCGCCCATCCCCGCCAATCGCAGGAGACCCTGACCCGTGTCGGTCGTCGTCGTCGGCCTGAACCACCGCACCGTTCCGCTCGACCTGCTCGAGCGCATGACGGTCGCCGAGTCGCTCCTCCCCAAGGTGCTGGCCGACCTGACCTCCCGAGAGCACATCACCGAGGCGGTTGTGCTCTCGACCTGCAACCGCATCGAGGTCTACGCCTTCGCCGAGAAGTTCCACGGTGGCTACCAGGACATCCGGGAGTTCTTCGAGGACACCTCCCACGTCCCACCCGAAGAGTTCAGCGACCACCTGACCTGCCTCTACGACGGCGATGCAGCCCGCCACCTCTTCGCCGTGGCATCCGGCCTCGACTCGGCCGTCATCGGCGAGCACGAGATCCTCGGCCAGGTCCGCACCTCGTGGGAGACCGGCGCCGCCGAGGGCACGGTCGGCCCCGTCCTCAACCCGCTGTTCCGCCACGCCCTCGAGGTCGGCAAGAGGGTCCGAACCGAGACCGCCATCTCCCGCAACATCACCTCCGTCTCGCAGGCCGCAGTGGCCATGGCCAAGGAACGCCTCGGCGGCCTCGAGGGACGTCGCGTGCTGGTCGTCGGAGTCGGCGAGATGGGGGAGGGCCTCGCCCGTGCGCTGCACGGCGGCGGCGTCTCCGAGATCCTCGTCGCCAACCGCACCTGGGAGCGGGCCGTCGACGTGGCGGCCCGACTCGGCGGTGTCGCCGTCCGCCTCGACGAACTGCCCAGGCACCTGGCCGAGGTCGACGTGCTGCTCACCTCGACCGGCGCCTCATCCGTGATCCTCGAACACGGAGACCTGGACGCCGTCGTCAGCCTGCGTGGCGGCCGCGACATCCTGATCGTCGACATTGCCGTGCCACGCGACGTCGATCCGGCCGCCGCTGAACTGGATGGCGTCACCCTGCTCGACATGGACGACCTCCGGGCATTCGCCGAGATCGGCCTTGCCGAGCGCCGACGTGAGATCACCGCCGTACAGGCCATCGTCGATGCCGAACTCGACCGCTACGTCGACGAATCCACCGCCCGCTCGGTGGCGCCGATAGTGGCCGCACTCCGTGCCCGCGGCAACCAGGTGAGCTCCGGTGAACTCGAACGCCTTGTGGGTCGCCTCGGTGAACTCGACGACCGCCAACGCGAGGTCGTCGAGGCCATCGCGGCCGGCATCGTCGGAAAGCTCCTACACGAGCCGACCATCCGGCTCAAAGACGCCGCCGGCACCGCCCGCGGCGAGCGCCTGGCAGAGGCCCTGCGCGACCTCTTCGACCTCTAGGCCACAGGGCCCGATGGTCGAGGGGACCGCCGTGCGCATCCTGGTCGCAACCCGGGGCAGTCCACTCGCCCTCTGGCAGGCCGATCGCGTCGCAGACCTCTTGCGGAGCTCAGACCCCGGCATCGAAGTCGGGTTCGTCGTCGTTGCAACCACCGGCGACCTGGATCGCACCACGCCCCTCGAGCAGATGGGTGGTCAGGGCGTCTTCGTGAAGGAGATACAGGCAGCCGTGCTGGACGGCCGTGCCGACCTCGCCGTCCACTCGGCCAAGGACCTCCCGGCCCTCACCCCGGACGGCCTCCTCCTCGCAGCGATCCCCGAAAGGGGCGATCCGCGCGACGCACTCGTGGGTTGCCGCCTTGCCGACCTGCCCGAAGGCGCCAGGGTCGCCACCGGATCCATCCGACGCCGGGCGCACCTCGCCCACCGGCGCCCCGACCTGCGATTCGAGCCGTTGCGCGGAAACATCGCCACCCGCCTGGCCCGGACAGCGGACGTCGACGCTGTCGTCGTAGCCCAGGCCGCCCTCGACCGTCTCGGCCTCGTCCCCGACGTCGTCGACCCGCTCGATCCCGGGGTCCTGCTGCCCCAGGTCGCCCAGGGCGCCCTCGCCGTCGAATGCCGTGCCGACGACGCCACGACCGCCGCCCTCCTCTCAGGGATCGAGAATTCGGCCGTTCGACTGGCCGTCGATGCCGAGCGGGGGTTCCTGGCCGAACTGGGATCCGGGTGCGACCTGCCGGTCGCCGCACACGCCCGGGTGCTCGACGACGGCTCCGTCGGTCTGACCGGTGCCATCTCCTCGCCCGAAGGCGACACCCTCCTACTCGAAACCCGACAGGGCGCCGACCCCGAGACGGTCGGTCGTGCCCTGGCCCGTCACCTCCTCGACGAACGGGGCGGCGCCGCCCTGCTGGGGCCGGCTTGAACACCGACCTGCCGCTGGCCGACCGGACCCTCGTCGTGACCAGGGCCACCGACCAGGCCGGGACGCTCTCTGGCGCCCTCGCAGACCGCGGCGCCCGGGTCGTCGAACTCCCCGTCATCGCCATAGCCGACCCGGCCGACGGGGGGGCAGCACTCGCTGCGGCCGTCGCCGACGTCGACGCCTTCGACTGGGTGGTCGTGACCTCGCCCAACGGTGCCCGCCGCATCGCCGACAGGCTCGACGGGACGATCCCCTCCGACACCCGGTTCGCCGCCATCGGCCCCAGAACCGCCGTGCCGCTGATCGCCGCAGGCCTGGCGGTCGACCTCATCCCCGTTCGGGCCGTCGCCGAGGGCCTCTTGGGGGAGTTCCCACCACCGCCGGACGGCGGCGGGCGGATCCTGCTGGCCCGCGCCGAGGTCGCCCGCGACGTCCTCCCCGACGGCCTCCGGGCCGCAGGCTGGGACGTCGACGTCGTGGTCGCCTACCGAAACGTCGAACCCGACACCGACCCCGAGGTGCTGGCTGCCGCCCGAGAGGCCGATGCCGTCGTCTTCACGGCCGAATCCACCGTCCGCCGCTACACCGACCTCGCCGGTGGGCCCACGCCGGCCCTTGCGATCTGCATCGGACCGATCAGCGCCACCGCCGCAGCAGAAGCGGGCTACAGCGTCGTCGAGGCCGATCCCCATTCGGTCGAAGGACTCGTCGACGCCGCCTGCGCCTGGACTGCTCGCTGAGGGACCGCCCCACGGCCCTCCGTAGGCTTTCGGCCGTGATGTTCCCCGAGCGTCGGCTGCGCCGCCTGCGTCGCACCGCAACCCTCCGCCGCCTCGTCGCCGAGACGCGCCTCGGCGTCGACGACCTAGTGGCGCCAATGTTCGTGCGCCAGGGCATCGACGAACCCCAGCCGGTGGCGTCCCTGCCGGGCGTCGTCCAGCACACCCGCTCCAGCCTCCGAACCGAGGTGGCCGCCCTGCGCGACCTCGGCGTGCCGGCCGTGATCCTCTTCGGCATACCGGCCTCCAAGGACCCCGAGGGCTCCGAGGCATGGAACCCCGACGGCATCGTCCAGGTGGCGCTGCGCGACCTGCGCGACGAGGTCGGCGACGACGTCGTCCTCATGGCCGACCTGTGCGTCGACGAGTACACCGACCACGGCCACTGCGGCATCCTCGACGGCAACGGCAGCGTCGACAACGACGCCACCCTCGAGATCTACCAACGGGCCGCCGTCGCCCAGGCCGATGCCGGCGCCAACGTGTGCGCACCCTCCGGAATGATGGACGGCCAGGTCGCCGCCATCCGGGCCGCCCTCGACGAATCCGGACACGGTGACACGGCGATCCTCGCCTACTCCGCCAAGTACGCCTCGTCGCTCTACGGACCCTTCCGCGACGCCGTCGACGTGCAGATCGTCGGCGGGGGAGACCGCAGGGGCTACCAGCAGGACCCGCCCAACGCCCGCGAGGCACTCGAGGAGATCCGGACCGACCTCGCCGAGGGTGCCGACATGGTGATGGTCAAGCCCGCCCTCGCCTACCTGGACGTGATCGCCCGCGTCCGCTACGAGGTCGACGTTCCGCTGGCGGCATACCACGTGAGCGGCGAATACGCCATGATCGAAGCCGCCGCTGCCAACGGCTGGATCGACGGCGACGCCGTCGCCATGGAACACCTGCTCGCCATCAAGCGTGCCGGCGCCGACTTCATACTCACGTACCTGGCCCGCCGTGCGGCCGAGGCGCTCGCCGGGTGAGCAGCGCCGAACTCTTCGCCCGGGCACAGCGGGTCATCCCGGGCGGCGTCAACTCGCCGGTCCGTTCCTTCCGGTCCGTCGGCGGCACCCCCTACTTCGTCGAACGGGCCGAGGGCCCCTACGTCTACGACGTCGACGGCCGCCGCTACATCGACTACGTCCAGTCGTACGGGCCCGGCATTCTCGGTCACGCCCACCCGAAGGTCGTCGAGGCGGTCACCGGGGCCGCCGCCGCAGGCACCACCTACGGCGCCCCCACCGAGGCCGAGGTGGTCCTGGCCGAGATGGTCGTCGACCGGATTGCCGGGCTCGAGTCGGTCCGGTTCGTCTCCAGCGGCACCGAGGCCACCATGTCGACCATCCGGCTGGCCCGGGGCGCCACCGGCCGGAACCGCATAGTCAAGTTCGCCGGCTGCTACCACGGCCACGCCGACGCCCTCCTCGCCGCCGGCGGTAGCGGCGTCGCCAGCCAGGGGCTCTCCGGCTGCGACGGCGTCACCGACGGGGCGGTCGTCGACACGGTCGTCGCTCCCTACAACGTGGTGCCCGAGCTCGACGACACGGTCGCCGCCGTCATCGTCGAACCGGTGGCAGCCAACATGGGCCTGGTCGCCCCGGTGCCCGGCTTCCTCGAGGGGCTGCGGGCGGCCTGTGACGCCGCCGGTGCGCTGCTCGTCTTCGACGAAGTCATCACCGGCTTCCGCCTGGCCGCCGGCGGTGCCGCCGAGTACTTCGGCGTCACCCCCGACCTGTGGTGCTTCGGCAAGGTCATCGGCGGCGGGCTCCCGGTCGGCGCCTTCGGCGGACGCTGGGACGTCATGGACCACCTCGCCCCGCTGGGTGGCGTCTACCAGGCCGGCACCCTGTCCGGGAACCCGCTGGCCATGGCCGCCGGACGCGCCACCCTCGAACTGCTCGACGCCGACGCCCATGCCCGCCTGACAGCAACGGCCACCCGTCTGGCGGACGGCCTCGCCGATGCCCTTACCGGTTCTGGCCTGACGGCGGTCCTGCCACGGGTCGGCCCGCTGCTCGGCCTGTTCTTCGGCGATGTTCCACCAACCGACTTCGACGAGGCACAGGCCCTCGCCGACAACGGCACCTACCCTCAGGTCTTCCATGCCCTCCTCGAACGGGGGGTGGCCCTGGCCCCGGGCGCCTATGAGGCTCTCTTCCCGAGCCTGGCCCACGACGACGAGGTCATCGAGGCGACCATCTCGGCCGCTGCCGAAGCTGCGGCCTCAGTCCGAGTCGCGTAGCTCCCGATAGCGGCGGATCAGACCGGACGACGGCTCCTGTCGATCGCCTCCGTCCGCCAACAGGCCACCGAAGCGGGTCGCCAGGTCCTTGCCGAGCTCGACCCCCCACTGGTCGAACGGGTTGATGCCCCACACCGCCGCCTGTACGACCGTTCGGTGCTCGTAGAGGGCCACCAGTTGGCCGAGAGTCGACGGCGACAACTCGGGGAGCAGGACCACTGTCGATGGCCGGTTGCCGGGGAACGCCCGGTGGGCGACCAGGTCGGGAGCGACGCCGAGGGTTGCGGTCTCCGCTTCGGTGCGGCCGAACGCCAGAGCCTCGGCCTGGGCCAGGAGGTTGGCCATCAGCGCCTCGTGGCGCGCGCCCAGCGGGTCGACCACCGACCGGGCCACGCCGATGAGGTCCACCGGCACGACATCGGTGCCCTGGTGCAGCAACTGGAAGAACGCATGCTGGGCGTCGGTGCCACCGGCACCCCAGACCACGGGTCCGGTCGGCCCGTCGGTCGGGGAACCGTCGGCCGTGACCCGCTTGCCAAGGCTCTCCATCATCACCTGCTGGAGATGGTCGGGGAGGCGTCGCAGCGCGTGGCTGTACGGGACCACGGCGAGGCTTGTCACACCCAGGAACGAGCGGTGCCACACGTCGAGCAGGCCGAGTAGCACCGGCACGTTCGCGGCGACGGGCGTTTCGCCCAGGTGCCTGTCGACGACACGCATCCCGGCCAGCATCGCGCGGAACGCCTCTGGGCCGATGGCGACCATGAGGGCCAGCCCGACCGCCGACGGCAGCGAGAAGCGGCCACCCACCGACTCGGCGAGGGGGAACACGAGGTCGGGGTCCAAGCCGCGGTCGTCTGCGCGCTGTGGCGCAGCCGTGGCGGCGGCGAGGTGCAGGGAGAGGTCGTCGCCGACGCCCTCCCGCAGCCACGCCGTTGCGGCATCGGCGGCGACCATCGTCTCCGGCGTGGTGAACGACTTCGAGCAGACGACCACGAGGGTGGTGGCGGGGTCGAGGCCGTCGAGTGCGGCGGTCAGGTCGGCACCGTCGAGGCTTGACGAGAAGCGCACCGTCACGTCGGGGTGGGCCAGGTGGGCGAGCGCCTCGTGGGCCATGGTGGGGCCCAGGTACGAACCACCGATGCCCAGGCTCACGACGGCCCGGACCGGCTCACCCGTGGCGCCGGTGTACGAGCCGTCGCGGATGCTGCCGGCCAGGTCGGCCATCCGCCCCAGGGTCTCGTCGCCGTCCGATGCACGTAGCGCCGTGTGTGTGGCGGACCGTCCCTCCGTCGGGTTGACCATGTCGCCTGCCAGCATCCGTGCACAGAACCCGGACACGTCGCGCTGCTCGGACAGATCACACAGGAGGCCCATGACCTCGTCGTCGACCGGGTGACGGGACCAGTCGACCCAGAGGTCGCCGACCCCTCCGGCAAAGTGTTCCGACCGGGAGGGGTCGAGCGCGAACCGCTCCCGGAGCGAGACGACGCCCGCCCGGCCGGCGAGGTCGGCCAGCGCAGCCCACGCAGGGGCACTGCTCGGAGGGGATCCTGAGGTCACGGCAGCCATTCTCCCCGTAGAGAGGGGCCGAGCGGCGCCAATCCGGCCGAAGTGCCGAAACTGCCTATGTCGCCCCCACCCTGGTGAAGCGGTCGGGCACCAGGCGCACGACCGCGGCAATGGCCCCGTAGGCCGCTTCGGCGGCGCCCCGCTCCTCGTCGCGCAACAGGTTCGCCATGACCCGGAGCGCCCATTCCATGAGTGGCTTCGAACGCATACCCACCCGGGTGAGTTCCCGGATGAGGACCGGGTTCCCGATCACCTTGGCGAAAAGGTTGGCCACCTTGAAATAGAGGCCGTACTCCTCCTCGAGCATCCCCGGATAGCGGGTGAGCACGGCGTCGTCGCTGCGTGCCGCGGCCTCGGCGATGAGCCCGGCGGCCAGCCGACCGGTCTCGTAGGCGTAGTCGATGCCCTCCCCGTTGAACGGGTTGACGGCGCCGGCGGCATCACCGACGACCAGCCAGTTGGGGCCGGCCTTGGGACCGACCGATCCGGCCATCGGCAGGCGTCCACCGGTGGGGGGCTGGACAGGCTTCGTAGGGTCGATGCCCCAGTGCTCCGGTAGGGAATGGGCGAACTCCTCCATCAGGAAGGAGGTGTTCACCTCCCTGTAGTCGCGGAAGGTCGAAAGCAGCCCCACCCCGACGTTGATCGTCCCGTTGCCGACCGGGAAGATCCAGCCGTAGCCGGGCATGGCGTTGCCCCTTCGGTCGCGAACGTCGAGTGCGCTCTCGATCCAGGGATCGTCGTGGGCCGGGCTCTCGTAGTAGGTGCGGATCGCCATGCCCATCGGATAACTGCGATCGCGTACGGTGCCGAGCGCACGACCGAACCGGGAGTTGGCGCCGTCGGCGACGACCACGTACCGGGCGAGGATCGTCGACTCGGTTCCTTCGGTCGATCCGTCCCTGTTCCGGACCACCGCACCGTCGATCCGACCGTCCTCGCCCTCGATGGGACGCAACGCCTCGGTCGACAGGAGCAGCGTTGCTCCGGCGGCGACGGCGTTCTCGGCGACGAACTGGTCGAGGTCGCACCGGCGCACCACGTAGCCGTAGTCCGGGTAGACGGGATGCCCTGGCCATGACATCTCGATGGTGCGACCGTGGGCGATCGTGCGCAGGCCACCGAACCGGTGGAACGGCGACAACGCATCCGCCAGCCCCATCTCCTCGACCTGGTGGACGCCCCGCGGGGTCAGGCCGTCGCCGCAGGTCTTTTCGCGGGGGAATTCCTTCTTCTCCACGAAGACGACGTCGAGCCCGGCGCTGGCCGCCCAGTAGGCGGTGGCGGCACCAGCTGGGCCGCCACCGACGACGAGGAGGTCGTGGACGTGGGCGCTCATGGCCGGTGGGTGACGCGCCCGGTCGGCGAGCCGGGCACGAGGTTGCCTAGTGGCCGTCGCCCGAGGCTGACGCCAGCAGGTCGTCGACCTCCTGTGCCGTGATGGTCACCGGGTCGAAGTGGCCACCGAGGTCGAGCGTGCCGTCGTGGATCGCATCGTCGATCGCATCGGCGAGTGCGGCATCGTCGTCGGAGTCGCTCAGGCGAGCCCGCTCGTGGAGTACGACCCCGAGTAGTTCCTTCTTGGTGAGGACATCGCCCCAGCCCGGCATGCCGCCGATGACCGTCCGGCTCTGAGCCGGGTCTCCGTAGGAGTTGCCGAGCCCGACGGTGTCGGATCCCTGCACCACCCAGACCACGTGGTCGGCGACCGAGGGGAAGGTGGCGAGGACCTCACCGTCGGCGAGGGGGTATGCGCTTCCGCCGCCGCCTGTGGCGCCGTGGCAGCTGGCGCACCGGGCGCCGTAGACGTGGTCGCCTTCGGTGAGGACGCCGGCGATCTCCTGGGGCGGCCGCTCGAGGGTGCCGACGTATGTGAAGGCCCAGAGTGGGAGCAGCAGAAGTGCCGAAACCGCCCACCAGGGGATCTTCCTTCGGGCGTCATGGGCGACGATGTATGGCGCCAGGGGCTCAGGTGCGGCCTCGACCACCGGGGCTGGTGCGGCCCCGGCAGGCACCTCGGCTGCCGGGGCGGTGGCCGTGGCCTCGGTCGTGGTGTCTGCGGGAGGGTCCTCGCCGGACTTGGCGGCGCGGGCCGCTGCGGCTCGTTTGAGGAGGTGCTCGGGTATCTCGGTCAACGCGGCCTCCGGGGCGGCAATGTGGTGGCGATGTCGTGGGCGGATTCCGGCGGCGACGGACGACCCTGTCCCGGAACACCGCCTGGTCTGGCGGGCAGGCTAGCGGTCACTGTAGGCGGTCCGGTGCGACGAAGCCGACCTGGTCGGACCGAAGGGTCGCCACCGATCCCAGGTCGGGTCGGACGCGGTGCGGCTCTGCAGAGACGCCGATCACTTCTTGGTCGGAGGGACGGTTTTGGCCCGACCGCATGATAGAAACCGACACCAGAAAGGGGCTGGCCACCTGCAGGCACCGGGACCGACGAGGGTCGGTTACGATGGTGCCCTCAGGTGCTTGTGCAGAATTTCACGAAGTCGCACAGTGGCCCCCACCCGCCCAACAGCCCGACGAGGAGTCACAGGACGAAATGGTCGCGTTCGTCGCTTCGATCATCGCCACCGTCGTGTTCATCCGGGGCATTCGCTGGTATCAGGACCGCACACCCGTTGACCACGAGTTCACCTGGGGCGAAGCGATGCTTTTCGCCACCTACGTCTTCCTCATCTTCTTCTGGATCTACGGCGTGGTCCCGCACCAGTGGCTGCAGTGGGCGGACAGCGAACTCAACTGGCGGCCCGACCGCTTCATGGTCGGACCTCGCCTGGCCTGGACCGGCAACCAGGGCATCGTCGAATGGGCCCTTCCCTTCACGCTCGACTACCGCGTCCTCCGCGACTTCATCGCCGTCGGGATCTACGTCGTAGCCCTGGGCGGCAACATCGTCATGTGGCGGCAGTGGCAGGAGCGCGACCAGAAGACGATCGCGCCGGCGCCGACCTCCGAGTACGGACGGCCGCTGGTCAAGGAAGGGGTCGGCGCATGAGCATCACCGATGCCAACCCCCTCCACCCCACGTTCATCGACGACTACGTCCTCCGGGAAGTCGACCTCGACTGGATGGCCAAGGCCGTCAAGCTCAAGCAGTTCATCCACATCGACCAGGCCGAGTGCATCACGTGTGAGGGCTGCGTGGACATCTGTCCGTGGAAGTGCATCCACATGGTGCGACCCGACGCCATCGCCGAGGCGGTCGGGACCGGACAGCCGGGCATCGACCCGAACGACCACGTGATCTTCACGATCGACGACGACGTCTGCACCCGGTGCGCACTCTGCGTAGATCGCTGCCCGACCGGTGTCGTCATCCTCGGCAAGATGGTCGAGGCACCGGCTGATGGCGACACCCACCAACGCACGACCAGCCACGGCTACGGCTACGGCATGCGTCTTGCGTAGGCGCGGGCACACCGGACACGACGAACGACAGGGCTAGGGAGAGACGACGGTGGCCGACGAAAACGGCAACAAGCCGGCAGGTCAGGCGCTTCAGGAGCGACTGGGCCAGATGGGCGACCAGATGAAGGACTCACAGGCCTGGTCGTCGATCTTCCGACCAGGTTCGATCTTCCGCAAGGGCTACAGCGACAGCCCCAGGAACCGCTCCTACGTGATCATGAACAGCGTGATGTACCACCTCCACCCGGTGAAGGTGAAGCGACACGCAGTGAAGGTCAGCTACACCCTCTGCCTCGGTGGCCTCAGCTTCTTCCTCTTCATCCTGCTCACGGTCACGGGCATCTTCCTGATGTTCTTCTACCGGCCCACGGCCGCACAGGCCTGGGACGACATGCAGGCACTCCAGACCGCCGTCGGCTTCGGCTTCATCGTGCGCAACATGCACCGGTGGGCGGCACACCTCATGGTGCTGTCCGTGTTCCTGCACATGGCCCGCGTCTTCTACCACGGTGCCTACAAGCCGCCACGCGAGTTCAACTGGGTGATCGGCGTCATGCTGTTGCAGCTCACCCTGCTGCTGTCGTTCACCGGCTACCTGCTGCCATGGGACCAGCTTTCGCTGTGGGCGGTGACGGTCGGCACCAACATGATGGGCTTCACGCCCGTATTCGGCGACCAGGTCCGCTTCGTCCTGCTGGGCGGCGTCGAGATCGGCACCGACACCCTGCTGCGCTGGTACGTACTCCACGTCCTGATGCTGCCGTTCGTGGCCGTCATCTTCATGGCGATCCACTTCTGGCGGGTCCGCAAGGACGGCGGCATCTCCGGGCCGCTGTAGGCCGAGGACACACCATGACCGAGATTCCAGAACACCTCCGCAAACGGGCCGAGGAGGCCCGCGCCAAGGCTGCAGCCGCCAAGGGCGGCGGCGACGCCCCCGCTGCCACCTCCGAAGGCTCCGGTGAAAAAGTCCCCGCCGAACTCCTCGACCGCGGCACCCCTGCCTCGACGCCGCCTGAGGGCGCAACCCCGGCACAGTCCGGCCCAGCCCAGGGGTCCGGCCCCGACGGCCACAACCAGCGGCTGCTGACCGTCGTCAAGTCAGGTTCCATCCAGGACACCAAGTCGACACCGGTCGACAAGGTCCATGTCTGGCCCCACCTGCTGGTCGCCGAGTTCCTGTCGGCGATCATCATCACCCTGTTCACGACGCTCTTCTCGATCTTCGTGAACGCCCCGCTCCTCGAGTTGGCCGACTTCAACAAGACCCCGAACCCGTCGAAGGCCCCCTGGTACTTCCTGGGGCTCCAGGAACTCCTCACCATGTTCCACCCGATGGTGGCCGGTGTGACCATCCCCGGTATCGGACTCTTCCTCCTGATCCTGGCTCCCTACATCGACAAGAACCCCTCCCGGAAGCCCGAGGACCGCAAGTTCGCCATCTCGCTCATGACCGTCCACCTCATGTTCTGGGCCGTGCTCGTCATGATCGGCTCGTTCTTCCGGGGCCCCGGCTTCAACTTCATCTTCCCGTGGAACACCGGCCTGTTCTTCGAACTGTGACCGCCATGACCCGTATTCCCACGATCGCAGACCGCCCCCCGGCGGACCTCGGGAGCTGAGCCGTGCCCGTCGTCCTCGCCGTCATCGTGCTCGTCGTCCTCGCCGGCGTCGTGCTGGTAGGTGCCTCCCGCCGCCGCGACAGCGGTGCGGCCGGGCTGTCCCGCGAGGTGCGCAGGAGCGATCGCTCCAACCCGGCGCTCGCTACCGGGGCCGACGAAGCCCTCTCGGGCCGCGAGTTCGAGGCCGCAGCCCGCCCGGCCGGCGACGTGGCCATCGTCGAATCTGCGCCGCCGGCGCCGTTCGTCGCCCCCGACCCGGTCGCCCTCGGCGTCACCCGCCGCCAGTTCTTCAACCGCAGCATCGTCGGGATGATGGGCTTCGGCCTGTCGGGCTTCGGAGGCGCCTGCCTGGCGTTCCTGTGGCCACAGGGTGTCAGCGGCTTCGGTTCCAAGATCAGGGTAGGGAACCTCATCGAGGTCCTCGCCGACATCGAGAACAACAACGGCTTTGTCTACAGGCCCGAAGGTCGCATGTGGATCACCGCCTACCCCAACGGTGCCGTCGAAAAGGCCCGGGCCGCGTACTCGCCCGCCGAGTTGGCCGGCATGACAGCGGGCACTGAACAGGGCTTCGACTCCGGCATCGTGGCGTTGTACCAGAAGTGCCCCCACCTCGGCTGCCGGGTCCCGAACTGCGTGTCGTCGCAGTGGTTCGAGTGCCCCTGCCACGGGTCGCAGTTCAACCAGGTCGGCGAGAAGAGGGGTGGCCCCGCTCCCCGCGGCATGGACCGCTTCGCCGTCGCCGTCGACGGCGGTGTCCTCGTCGTCGACACCGGCACCGTCGTCCAGGGTCCGCCCATCGGCACCAACACCACCGGCCAGGAGGCCGAGGGCCCGCACTGTATCGGCGAGGCGGGCGGGCACTAGCCCCCCGGTAGGAGACCTGAGACCGAGATGAATCCGATGATCCTCGCAGCGAGCACCCAGCGCACCATCGGCTGGGTCCTCACCATCGTCGTGATGGTCGGGTTCGTCGTGTACCTGCTGTTCAGCTTCCGGATCGGCAAGCGGGAACTGGGTTCCGAGGTCGAGCTGGCCGCCAACCGCAAGCCGTACCTCGACGACGACGAACTCGAGACCTTCCGACTGGACAGGGCACTGGTCTGGTCCCTCGTGACCCTCACCGCCGTCTCGATGATCCTGCCCGTGTACTGGCTGATGGAGCCGACACGCCAGGAGAACGCAATCGTCGACTGGGTCCACCGCTTCGAGAAGCGCGGCGCCAGCAACTTCGAGGAGGCGTGTTCCTCCTGCCACGGCCCCGACGGCGTCGGTGGTGTCGCCGCCTTCACGCTGGTCGACGCCGAGGGCGCCTTCGTCGCACAGGTCGAGTGGAAGGCGCCCGCCCTCACCACCGTGTTGTCCCACTTCGACGAGGCCGAGGTCCGACACATCCTCAACTACGGACGCCCCGGCACGCCGATGCCCGCATGGGGCCTGCCCGGTGGCGGTCCGATGACCACCCAGCAGGTCGAACAGTTGATCGTCTACCTGCGGTCCATCCAACTCGACCAGAGGGCCACCACGGCCCAGATCGACGCCGGCATCGTCGCAGGTGCCAGGACCATCGTCACCGCAGCCGACGCTGAACTCACCGACGCCGTCGACATCGAAGCCGCCGCCGAGGCCTGGCTGGCGCGGGCATCCGACCCGACCAGCGCCGACTACCTCCGTTACGGCGAGTTGATCTTCAACAACCCGTCCGCCCAGGGTGCCAACTCGTGCGCCCGCTGCCACACGCCCGGCTTCTCCTTCGGTGCTGCCGACGAGGACTCGACCGCAGCGCTGCTCGAGACCTGGCCCCGCCTGGTCGAATCCGGGATACTCACCGGCTGGCAACCGGCCCAGGGCCACGTCGGCCCGAGCCTCGAGGGCGTCGAGACACACTTCCCGACGGCGGCCCGCCAGGAGGAGTTCATCCGTACCGGCTCCGAGGTGGGTGTCGGCTTCGGCAACGCCCGCAGCGGCACCGGCATGATGCCCGGCTTCGGAGGACGCGTGGATCCCGACGTCGTCGACTACGACACAGGAGGCGACGCCGTCTACAGCCGTATCCTGACACCCGAACAGGTCGCTGCGGTCGTGGCCTACGAGAGGAGCCGGTGATGGGCATGTCCGCCACCCTCGCCGGCATCGCCTGGGATCCGAACATCGCCGCCACGCTGGCCGTGCTCACAGGCGTTGCCGTCCTCATGGGCTCGGTCTGGTTCCTTCTCACCACCAACTCAGGCATCCGCGTCGGCACCCTGCTCGCTTTCGCAGCCTTCTTCGGGTGGATGTTCATCATGAGCACCACATGGTGGATGTACGGCAAGGGATGGCAGGGAGACAGCCCCTCATGGCAGACGGTCGACATCAACGTCGGCGACCTCAGGGTCAGCGGCCTCACCAAGGCACGCGACCTGCCCAACCCCGACGAGCTGAACACCGGCTACGAACTGGTGATCCTGTCGGACAACGCCCGTGCGACGGCCGAGTTCGACTCGCTTCCCACGGCCGCCGACAATCCCGATCTCAGCGCCGACGAACTGTCTGCCCTGCAGGCCGACCGCCAGGTCCGCAATGAGACGGTGACCCGGTCGGAACTGGCCGCCGTGTCCCCCGACATGACCGAAGCCGCCGGCTGGCACGATCTCAACGGATGGCGGCTGCTGCCAACCACCGAGGCCGGCGACACCCAGGCACAGGCGGTCGCCGACATCCTCGCGCATCCCGACATCGGGTTCGTCAGCACCGCAGACTTCAAGTTGCTCGATGCCTACTCCACGGGAGGCAAGCCCCGCCTCGCCGAGAATCCGAGTCGGATAGACCGCATCACCCACTGGATCTCCAACTCGGCTCGCATCACGCATCCGACCCGCTACTCGGTCGTTCAACTCCAGCGGGTGCTCGACCAGGAGACGATCCCCGGCGAGGCTCCGCCCCGTCCCATCGTCGACGAGGCCGAGCCCGTCGTGTCGGTCATCATGGTCCGCGACCTCGGGTCCGTCCGACTGCGGCCGGCACTCGTAATGGTCGGCTCCCTGATGGTCTTCCTCGCCCTGTGCTACTGGCTGCACGTCCGGGACAGGGAAGACATGGCGCGCCGCAAGGAGTTCGAAGCAGCAAGGGCCTGAGCCGGTGACAGCAGCGGTCACCGCCACCAACGCCGGCGCCGTCGCCGTCGCCTCTGCAGGGACAGGTGTCTGACATGTTGGGCCAGTACCTGCCGGTGGTGGCACTGCTCGTCCTCGCCGCCCTCTTCGCGGCACTCAGCTTCTGGGCGTCGAGGCTCCTGGCGCCGCGACGGCCCCACGACAGGAAGCTCGCCCCCTACGAGTGCGGGATCATCCCCTCGCGGGAGACCCCCGAGCGGTTCCCGGTCCGCTTCTACCTCGTGGCGATGATCTTCATCGTGTTCGACATCGAGATCGTCTTCTTCTACCCGTGGGCCGTGGCCCACCGGGGAATAGGACTCTTCGGCCTGCTGGCGGTGCTGATCTTCTCGGTCGCCGTGTTCGAGTCGTTCGTGTACCTCATCGGCAACGGGGCCCTCGAATGGGGTCCGATCGCCGAGGTCCGTCAGGCGGTGTCGCGCAGGTTCGGCAGCGAGGTGGTCCGACCCGGCGTTCGCCAGGTCGGCCTCGAGGGACGCGATGTCGGCAACCCGACAAGTGAGAGCGCCACCTGATGGCACGCGTACCGATCCTCGGCGACGTATCCGGTGTCCTCGACGAGGGCCTCGAGGGCCTCGAGCACAACTTCGTCACCGCCCGCATCGAGGACCTCGTCAAGTGGTCGCGGGCACGCAGCTGCTGGCCGGCCACCTTCGGCCTGGCCTGCTGCGCCATCGAAATGATGGCCACGGGCGCCGCCCACTACGACCTGGCCCGCTACGGCATGGAGGTATTCCGGGCATCGCCCCGCCAGGCCGACCTCATGATCGTCGCCGGGCGCGTCTCCCAGAAGATGGCCCCGGTGCTGCGCCAGATCTACGACCAGATGATGGAGCCCAAGTGGGTCATCTCGATGGGCGTCTGCGCATCCAGCGGCGGCATGTTCAACAACTACGCAATCGTGCAGGGGGTCGATCAGGTGGTGCCGGTCGACGTCTACGCCCCGGGCTGCCCCCCCGGTCCCGAGACCCTCATGCATGCCATCCTCACCCTCCACGACAAGATCCTCACCGGCGAGCTCACCACCCGCCGTGAGCAGACCGGTGCAGGCGCCGGCATCGACCTGGCCGAGGAGCCCGATCACGAGGCGGTAGAGGCTCCGTGAGCGAAAACGACGTCTCCACCGATGAGCATGTGGCCGCACCGGTCGCCTCGACGACCATGTCCGGCCAGACCGTGCTGCACCCCGTCCGCGACGCATACATGGCCACCGTCGAATCCCTGCGCGACGGGGGTTACTGCACAGCCACCGACCTCACCGTCGTCGACTACCTGACCCACCCCGGCCGCACCGACCTTCCCGAGGGCGTCGAGCCCGAGCGCTTCGAGGTGGTGGTGGCCCTGTTCGACCACACCCGTCGTGAACGGGTCCGACTCCGTATCCAGGTACCCGCCGACGACCCGACCGTGCCGTCGCTGTTCGACCTCTTCCCCGGTACCGAGGCCATGGAGCGCGAGGCCTACGACCTGTTCGGCGTGTGCTTCGACGGCCACCCGGACCACAGCCGGATCCTGCTCCCCGAGGACTGGACGGACCATCCGCTGCGCAAGGACGAGGGAATCGGTGCCATCCCCGTCCAGTTCAAGGCCGCATCGGAGCGACGGTGAACCCGATGGACGAGGCGACCCGCACCATCGACATGGGCTCCGACGACCGCGTCCGGCGCAGGGACGGCAGCGCCGTCCTCCGGATGACCGAGGTCGAAGCCGCCGAACTGGCCCGCGCCCCCAGCGATCCGGTCACCGGCGAACAGGCCGACGAGCGCATGATCCTCAACATGGGCCCCGCCCACCCTTCGACCCACGGGGTGCTCCGGCTGCTGCTCGAGATGGAGGGTGAGACCGTCCTGCGCTCGAAGCCGGTCATCGGATACCTGCACACCGGCATGGAGAAGGCCGGCGAGAACCTCACCTTCCTACAGGGCCCCACCAACGTCACCCGCATGGACTACGCGTCACCGCTGTTTTCGGAACTCGTGTTCTCCCTTGCCACCGAGCAGCTGCTCGGCATCGAGGTCCCGGCCCGCGCCACCTGGATCCGGATGCTCATGTGCGAGCTCAACCGGGTCGCCTCCCACCTGCTCTTCCAGGCCACCAACGGCATGGACCTCGGTGCCGTCTCGATGATGATCTACGGCTGGCGCGAGCGCGAAGAGGTCCTGCGCTTCTTCGAGAAGGTCACCGGCCTGCGGATGAACCACAACTACATCCGTCCAGGAGGCGTCGCCGCCGACCTCCCCGACGGCTGGCAGGACGACATCCGCCACCTGCTCGACATCATCCCACCCCGCCTCGACGAATACGCGGTGCTCCTCAACAACCAGCCCATCTTCCGGGCCCGCCTCCAGGGCGTAGGCGTCCTCGAACCCGCCGAGGCCCTGGCCCTCTCGGCGACAGGACCGATCCTGCGGGCCACCGGCTACGACTGGGACCTGCGCCGCGACGAGCCGTACCTCGCCTACGACCAGGTCGACTTCGACGTAGTCGTCGGCACCTGTGGCGACGCCTTCGACCGCTTCGCTGTCCGTCTCGAGGAGATCCGGCAGTCGCTGCACATCGTCGAACAGATCCTCGACCTCCTGCCCGGCGGCGACTTCCGGACACAGGACAAGAAGGTCACCCCACCCCCGCGTGCCCGCATCGACGAGTCGATGGAGGCGCTGATCCACCACTTCAAGATCTTCACCGAGGGCTTCCACGTGCCCGAAGGCGAGGTCTACGCCGCCGTCGAGTCACCCAGGGGAGAGTTGGGCTGCTATCTCGTGTCCGACGGCGGACCCAAGCCCTACCGCATGCACATCCGCGGCCCGAGCTTCGCCAACCTCCAGACGCTGCCCCACCTCATGCACGGTCGCCTCGTTGCCGACGCCGTCGCCATCATCTCGTCGGTCGATCCGATCATGGGCGAGGTCGACCGCTGATGTCGTATTTCACCGAGGCCAACGCCCGCACGGCTGCTGAGGTCATAGCCCGATATCCGAGGCCCAGGTCGGCCGTCATCCCGCTGCTGCACCTGGCACAGGAGCAGCAGGGGTGGGTCACCCGCGACGCAATGGTCGAGATCGCCGATCTGACCGGCGTCACGCCCGCCGAGGTGCTCGGCACAGGATCGTTCTACGAGATGTTCAGGTTCCACCCGGTCGGCCGCTACCTGGTCAACGTGTGCACCAACATCTCCTGCCAACTGCTCGGTGGTGAGGAACTGCTGCATCATGTAGAGGAATCCCTCGGGGTCCACGCCGGGGGGACCACCGACGACGGGATGTTCACCGTCGAAGAGGTGGAGTGCGTCGCCGCATGCACCGAGGCGCCCTGCTTCACCGTCAACTACCGCTACTTCCACCGGGCAGACAGCGACACCTTCGACGCCGTCGTCGCCGACCTGTATGCCGGCCGCAACCCGTTGGCCCGGGGCGCACAGGGCGACCACGGGAACCTTCCCGCCCACGGAACCCTCGGGCGCCTCCGCCAGCACATCCCCGACGACCGTCGCGCCGGCGTCGTGCCCCCTGAGGAGGCCGGCGAGGAACCTGTCTGGCTGCGGACCACCCCCGCCACGGCACCGTCCGCGGCTACCTCCACGACACGTGCTCCCGATGCCTGAACCGACGGCCGTGCACCCCGACGACATGGGCTACGTGCCCCACGCTGCCGGCTTCGTCGCCAACGAGGGTCCGAAGTTGGTCAGCAGCCGCTTCCCCTACGAGGACTCCTACACGCTCGAATGCGCCCTCGCCACCGGGGCCTACACGGGCCTGCGTGCCGCACTCGGCCGAACCCCCGACGACGTGCACACCGAGGTCCGCGACGCCACCCTCCTCGGCCGCGCTGGTGCCGGCTTCCCCGCCGGTGTCAAGTGGGACTTCTGCCCCGAGGGAGTCTGGCCCCGCTACCTCGTCGCCAACGGCGACGAAAGCGAACCCGGTACCTACAAGGACCGCCTCCTCATGGAACGCGACCCGCACCAACTCATCGAGGGCTGCCTCATCGCCTGCTACGCCCTCGGCCTGTCGCAGTGCTTCCTTTACGTGCGAGGCGAGATGGCCCTGGCCCAGGAGCGCCTCGCCGCCGCCCTCAACGACGCCTACGCAGCTGGCTACGTCGGACGCAACATCTGCGACACCGACTTCTCCGTCGACATCACCCTCCACTGGGGTGCAGGCGCCTACATCGTCGGTGAGGAGACGGCGCTCATCGAGAGTCTCGAGGGAAACCGGGGGATGCCCCGCCTCAAGCCGCCGTACTTCCCGGCGGTCATAGGCCTGTACGGCAAGCCCACGATCGTCAACAACGTCGAGACCCTCGCCAACCTGCCGTGGATCCTCGAGCACGGCGCCGTCGCCTACAGGGGATACGGCTCCGAGGCATCGCCCGGCACCCGCCTGTTCGCCGTATCCGGGCACGTCGTGCGGCCCGGTGTCTACGAGGTCGAACAGGGCATCACCACATACCGGGATCTCATCTACGGCCTCAACTTCTGCCGGGGCATCAGGGACGGCAACGACCTGAAGGCTTTCATTCCCGGTGGAGCCTCGGCGCCGTGGTTCTTCGAGGAGCAACTCGACCTGCCCCTCGAGGCCCGGGACGTCGGTGCCGCCGGATCGATGCTCGGCTCCGGAGCGATCGTTGTCATGGACCACACCACCGACGCCGTGAAGGCATGCCTGCGGGTCGTGCGGTTCTTCGCCCGCGAGTCATGCGGCAAGTGCTCGCCCTGCCGGGAGGGCACCAGCTGGGAGGAGAAGATCCTCGAGCGCATCCTCGACGGCCACGGTCGGCCATCCGACCTGGACCTGCTGCTCGACATCGGCGACAACATCAGCCCCGGCCCCTACCCCGTCGCCGCCCACGGTGCCGCCGCCCTCGACGCCGTACCGTTCCCGCCCCGCCAGACCACCATCTGCCCACTCGGCCCGTCGTCGGTGGCACCCATCACCTCGGCGCTGCGGCGCTTCCGCAGCGAGTTCGAGGCCAAGATCACGCGCCGTGACGGCATCCCCGTCCAGTCGGCCCCGGTCGCCGACGGGGCTCCGGCATGAGCGACGTCGGGCAGTCCATGGAGATAACCGTCGACGGTCACACCGTCGTGGCGAACCCCGGCGAGCTGCTGATCGACGCCTGCGAACGCACCGGCACCTACATCCCGAGGTTCTGCCACCACCCGCGAATGCAGCCGGTGGGCATGTGCCGGGCGTGCCTCGTGGAGGTCGACACCGGTCGGGGCCCGGCGCTGCAGGCCTCGTGCATGCTCGAGTGCAGCGCCGGCATGCAGGTCGACACGGAATCCGAGCGCACCCGCAAGGCCCAGGACGGCGTGCTCGAATTCCTACTCGTCAACCACCCACTCGACTGTCCCGTCTGCGACAAGGGCGGCGAGTGCCCGCTCCAGGACCAGACGGTGGCGTTCGGACCGGGTGAAAGCCGCTTCGTCGAGGAGAAGCGCCACTTCGAAAAGCCCATCCCGGTGAACGAAAACGTCTTCCTCGACCGTGAGCGCTGCATCCTCTGCGACCGCTGCACCCGCTTCGCCAGCGAGGTGGCCGGTGACGCCCTGATCCACTTCCAGGGCCGGGGCTCAGGCACCGAGGTCAACACCTTCCCCGATGAGCCCTTCAGCTCCTACTTCAGCGGCAACACCGTGCAGGTCTGCCCTGTCGGTGCACTGACTGCAGCGCCCTACCGCTTCAAGGCCCGCCCCTGGGACCTCGAGGAGGTCGAATCCACCAGCGTCGTCGACAGCGTCGGCAGCCGCATCGCCGTGCAGTCGTCACGCGACCGCGTGCTGCGCTTCCAGGGGGTCGACGCCGACGGCGTCAACTGGGGATGGCTCTCCGACAAGGAGCGTTTCATCTTCGAGGCGTACGACCACGAGGACCGCCTCGGGACGCCGCTGCTGCGCGGCGACGACGGCGACCTGGCACCGACCGGATGGGGCGAAGCGCTCGCCGCGGCGGCGGCCGCACTCACCGACGTCGACCCCGACCGGATCGCAGTCCTGGGCGGAGCCCGCCTCACCAACGAGTCGCAATACACCTGGGCCAAGCTGGCAAAGGGTGTGCTGGGCACCGACAACGTCGACGCCCAGTTGGGAGACGGTCTTCGCGCCGATTTCGTCCTCGGCCTGCCCAGGGCGACCATCGACGAGGCCTGTGTCCCCGGCGGCGTCATCGTGCTGCTCGGCCCCGACCCCAAGGAGGAACTGGGGGCGTTGTACCTGCGCCTGCGCCATGCGGTCGTCCACGACGGTGCCACGCTGATCGAACTGTCGCCCAGGGCGACGGGCCTCACGCCATTCGCCTCCCATTCGCTCCGGGTGCGCCCCGGAGAGGCGATCGGCGTCGTCCGTGCCATGTTCGGAGAGGGGGGCACCGCACCCATTGGTGGGGTAACCGTCGAAGAGGCGCAGGCGGTCGGCGCGATCATCTCCGAGGCGGCAGTCGGCCAGAACCGTCCGGTTACCGTGTTGCTGGGCCGGCAGTCGCTGGCCGAGGCACCCGGGACGGTCGTCGATGCGGCCCTCGTCCTGCACGACAGGATCGCCGACGTCCGCTTCCTGTCGATGCTGCGCCGTGGCAACGTCCACGGCGCCCTCGACCTCGGGCTGGCCCCTGGTCTACTTCCCGGGCGGGTCGGCCTCGACGAGGGCCGGTCCCGGTTCGCCGACGCCTGGCCGACCACTCCGGCCAGAAGGGGCCGCGATGCCCTCGCCTCGCTGCAGGCCGCCGCCGACGGTGAGGTCGACGTACTGGTGCTGCTCGGCGCCGATGTCCTGGCCGACGTCCCCGACCACGACCTGGCGCGTCGCGGGCTCGAAGGGGCCGGAACGGTCATCGCCCTGGACCTGTTCGCCACACCGACCGTGGCCGCCGCCGACGTGGTCCTGCCCGCCACCGCCCCGACCGAGACCGACGGCACCGTCACCAACCTCGAGGGTCGGGTGAGCATCGTGGCCCGCAAGGTGACCCCGCCGGGGACTGCCCGCCCCGACTGGATGATCGCCGTCGAACTGGCCCGTCGACTGGGGGCCGACCTGGGCATCTCCTCGCCCGACGACGTGTGGGCCGAACTCGCCATAGTCTCGCCGATCCACGCCCACGTCGACCCGGAGGCGCTCGTCGGCCAGGCCCGGGAGGGCATCCTCATCAGCGGTGGCCCGGCCCTGGTCCGCCCGGCGCCCCTCGAGGTGCCCAGCCACGACAAGAACTCCTACCGCCTGGTCGTGACGCGCTCGATGTACGACTGCGGCGTACTCACAGCGCACAGCCGATCGCTGGCAGGCCTGGCCCCCGTGACCCGGCTCGCGTTCGAGCCCACCGACTTTGCCGCCCTCGGGGTGGCGGAGGGCGGCAGCATCGAGGTACGGGGACCGAGGGGCAACGCCGACGTCGTCGTCGGCCCCGATCCCAGGGTCACCAAGGGCACCGCCCACCTCCTGTTCAACCAGCAGGGTGTGTCGGCCGGCGACCTCATCGAGGCCACTGCTGCGGTGATCGACCTGACGGTGGTGCCGGTCTGATGGTCATCGCCGCTGATCCGCTCCTCCTCGGGCCCGTCGGCCTCGAGGTATTCCTGATCGTCCTGCTCAAGGTGGTCGTCTCGTTTGCCCTGCTGATGGTGTCGGTGATGCTGATGGTCTGGTTCGAGCGCAAGCTCATCAGCGACATGCAGAACCGCATCGGACCGGACGTGGCCGGACCCTGGGGCATCCTCCAGACCCTGGCCGACGGCATCAAGCTGTTCTTCAAGGAGGACCTGATCCCGGAAAACGCCGACCGGCCGGTGTTCAAGTTGGCGCCCTACCTGTCGCTGGTGCCGGCCTTCCTGGTCTTCGCCATCGTCCCGATCGGCGGCGACTTCCGCACCGGTGACGGCACCGTGGGCTGGTTCGGCCACCGCACCTTCCTGCAGGTGGCCGATCCGCCGATGGGCATCCTGCTGTTCCTCGCCCTCTCCTCGGTCGCCGTCTACGGCGTGATGCTGGCCGGCTGGTCATCGGGCTCGAAGTACCCGTTGCTCGGCTCTGTCCGGGCATCCGCCCAGATGATCAGCTACGAGGCTGCGCTGGGCCTCGCCATCGCCACGGTCTTCCTGACCGGCGGCTCCCTTTCCACCCATGAGATCGTGTCCAGCCAGTCGAACTGGAACTGGAACGTTGCCACCACCGGCGTCGTACCGTTCCTGATCTTCCTGGTGGCGGGCACCGCCGAGCTGAACCGGCCGCCGTTCGACCTGGTCGAAGCCGAGCAGGAACTGGTGGGTGGGTTCCACACCGAGTACAGCTCGATCCGCTTCGCCCTGTTCTTCCTCGCCGAGTTCATGAACGTGATCACCATGTCGGCGATAGCGGTCACGCTCTTCCTCGGTGGCCCCGACGGCCCGATCCTCGTGGAGCGTGTCGCCTGGCTGTGGCCGATCCTGTGGTTCTCCCTGAAGCTCTCGGCCTTCCTCTTCACCTTCGTGTGGCTCAGGGCGACCCTGCCGAGGATCCGGTACGACCAGCTCATGGACCTGGGCTGGAAGGTCCTGATCCCGTTGGCGCTCGGCTGGTTCCTCCTGGTAGCGGCGCTCAACGTGGGCCGCGACAGGGGCTGGTCACCGGTGCCCGTCGTGCTCGTCAGCGTGGCCGTGCTGTGGGCGGGCACCGCCATGCTGGGTGGCGCCGTGCGCAAGGCCCGTGCCGAGCGGCGCGCCCTCGAGTTCGGGTCCGACGAGGCGCTCGACGCCGGGAACGGTGCCTGATGGGCTACTTCCGCGGCTTCGCCGTCACGTTCCGCAAACTCTGGGAGAAGCGGGTCACCATCCCGTACCCCGAACAGAAGCGCGACAAGCCCGAGCGTCTCCATGGTCGCCACGTCCTCAACCGGTACGAGGACGGCATGGAGAAGTGCATCGGCTGCGAGCTCTGCGCCGGCGTGTGCCCCGCAAGGTGCATCTACGTACGCGGCGCCGACAACCGGCCCGACGACCCGGTGTCACCGGGAGAGCGGTTCGGCTACGTCTACGAGATCAACTACCTACGGTGCATCCACTGCGACCTCTGCGTCGAGGCCTGCCCGACCGAGGCAATCACCGAGTCGAAGCTGTTCGAGTTCTCGTTCACCAACCGCTCCGACGCCGTCTACACCAAGGACGAGTTGCTGGTCGACGGCGAAACGGGTCGACCCCAACATCTGCCATGGGAGGACTGGCGCGAAGGGGAGGACGCCGACACGTCGGGCTGGATGCGTGCAACGTCCCCGTCGGGGTCCGCCGCCTATGCCGGAAGGGTCTCGTGGTCGGGTGAGCTGGGCTACGGGGTGCGACGCCCGGAGCAGGGCCAGTCCGGCCCGGAAGCCGGGGACGACGAGGGGAACGTCGCCTGATGGAAGCCGCCGTGTTCATCGTCAGTGCCGTGATCGTGCTCTCGGGCGCCTTCGGGGTGCTCCTGGCCCGCAACCCGGTCCACGCCGCCCTCTTCCTCGTCCAGTCCGTCTTCGGCGTGGCCGTGCTGTTCCTGCTGCTGGACGCCACGTTCCTCGCCGCCGTCCAGGTGATCGTCTACGCCGGCGCCATCGTCATCCTGTTCCTCTTCGTGATCATGCTGCTCGGCGTAGACCGGGTCGAGAACCTCGATGTCGAACCCATAGCCGGACAGCGGCCGCTCGCCGTCGTCATCGGTGCCGGAATACTGGGAACCACGCTCTCCGCCCTGCTGGTGGCGGTCGGTGGCCCGACCGGTGCCCCGGCGGCCAACTCCCCGTTGGGGGACGCCGGCGACAACACCCGACGCCTGGGCGAGGCGCTGTTCACCGACCACGTCTTCGCCGTCGAGTTGACCGCCCTGCTGCTCACGGTCGCCGTGGTCGGCGCCGTCGTGCTGGTCCGCCGTCTCGCCGGACCGCTCCAGCCCCTCCCGGTCGTGGCGGCTGCTTCGGAACCCGAAGACGAGCCCGAAGACACGGAAGAGGCCCCGGACGAAGAAGCAGGTGTCTGATGGAGGTCACCGTCGCCTGGTACCTGACGCTCGGCGCCGTCCTGTTCACGCTGGGCGCCGTTGGCCTTCTGGTACGTCGCAACCCGCTCGTGATGTTCATGTGCGTCGAGTTGATGCTCAACGCCGTCAACCTCACCTTCGTCAGCCTCGGTGACGACCTGGGCGACCTGGGCGGTCAGGTATCGGTGTTCTTCGTGCTGGTGGTGGCGGCCGCAGAGGTCGTGGTGGGCCTCGGGATCATCGTTGCGATCATGCGTCGACGCGCCGGGGCGACCGCCGACGACCTGTCGGTACTGAGGGGCTAGGGCATGCTCGACCTCGTCTGGCTCATCCCGGCGTTCCCGCTGGCCGGTTTCGCCCTGCTGTTGGTGGCCGGTCGACGCCTCGGCGAGCCTCGCTCCGGCTGGGTGGCGACCCTCGCCATGATCGGGTCGTTCGCCGCCACGGTCGGCGTGGTCGTCGACCTGCTGTCGCACGATGAGCACCACCGCCGCTCTGTCACCACTCTGTTCTCCTGGGTGTCGGCCGGCGACCTGTCAGTCGACATCGGCTTCCTCGCCGACCCGCTGTCGCTGACGATGTGCCTCTTCATCACCGGCGTCGGCGCCCTCATCCACCTGTATTCGATCGGCTACATGCACGGCGACACCGACTTCAGCCGCTTCTTCGCCTACCTCAACCTGTTCGCCTTCTCCATGCTCGTCCTCGTCCTGGGCGACAACATGCTGTTGACGTTCCTCGGCTGGGAGGGCGTCGGGGCGTGTTCATACCTGCTCATCTCCTTCTGGTTCACCGACCCCGCCAACGCCTCCGCCGGCAAGAAGGCCTTCATCACGAACCGCATCGGCGACTGGGGCGTCCTCGTCGCCATGTGCCTGACGTTCTTCACGTTCGGCTCGCTCTCGTACGTCGAGGTGCTCGATGCAACCGATGCCGGGCAGGTCGCCGAGTCGACGGCCACCTTCATCGCCGTGATGCTCTTCGTCGGGGCGATCGGCAAGTCGGCGCAGTTCCCGTTGTACCTGTGGCTTCCCGATGCCATGGCCGGCCCCACGCCCGTTTCGGCACTGATCCACGCCGCCACGATGGTCACCTCGGGCATTTACCTCCTGACCCGCGTCAACCCGATCATCGCCGACGCAGCCGACTGGGTCCCCTCGCTCATCGCCTGGGTGGGGGTGGGCACGGCGCTGTTCGCAGCGACCATCGCCATGGCACAGACCGACATGAAGAAGGTGCTGGCGTACTCGACCATCAGCCAACTCGGTTACATGTTCCTCGCCGTGGGCTGTGGCGCCTACGTGCCGGCCATCTTCCACATGGTCACCCACGCCTTCTTCAAGGCGCTGCTGTTCCTCGGATCGGGCTCGGTCATCCACGGCATGGACGGCGACCAGGACCTACGCCACTACGGGGGTCTCCGGAAGTGGATGCCGGTCACCGCCTCCACCTTCATCATCGGCTGGCTGGCCATTGCCGGCGTGCCGCCGTTCGCCGGCTTCTGGTCGAAGGACGAGATCCTCGCGTACGCCTGGAACGAGAGCCCCGCCCTGTGGGCGGTCGGCCTGGTGACCGCCGTGCTGACCGCCTTCTACATGACCCGTCAGGTGGTGCTCACCTTCTTTGGCCGACACCGCTACGCCGACGCCCGACCCGACGAGGTGGTCACCGCATGGGACGGCCGCCTGGCCGCTGCGACGGCCAACCTTGACGACTCCGTGGCAACCGTCGAAGCGGCGCGCACGGGCCTCGAGTCGGCGGTTGCCGTTCGTGCAGAGGCGGAGTCCGCACACGCTTCGGCCATCGAAGCGGCCCGATCGGCGACCTCCGGAGACACGGCGGACGACGCCTCCGATCCTGAGGTGCTCGCCCAGGCGGTGCTCGCCGCAGAGGACGCCGTGACCGCTGCCGTCATGGCGGTCGAGGTGGCCGAGGAGTCGTTGGCCGTCGCCCAGGCGGCGCACACCGTTGCCGCCGCCGACCACGCCATCGTCATCGCCGCCGCTGAGGACCGTGACGAGGTTCCCGCGCTCGCCCTCGACGCCGCGCCCGACACCGACGACATCGCAGACCACCTGCCCGATGCGGTGGCCGCCCGTGCCGACCACCACCCGCACGAGTCGCCGTGGACGATGACCCTGCCGCTCGTGGTCCTGGCGGTCCTGTCGGTCGGTGGTGGGATCATGCAGCTCCCGTTCGCACCATCGCTCAGGTTCCTCGAGCAGTGGCTCGAGCCCTCGCTGTTCGGCAACGAGGTCCACCTCGGTCTCGGCGCCGGGATGCTCTGGGTGCTGGCGGCCATCGCCATCGCCGGCGGCCTCGTCGGAATCGCCGTCGCCATCGCCGCCTACCAGCGTCGTCGCATCGACCACCGGGTCTTCGAACAGCCACTGCTGGCCGATGCCTGGGCCATCGACCGGGCCGTGGGCGACTTCATGGGCGGCCCGGGACGGGCCGGCTTCGAGGCCACCACCACCTTCGACGAGCGCATCGTGGACGGCGCCGTCAACGGGGTCGGTACGTCGGTTCGCCGCCTGGCCGGCGTGCTGCGTCGCTTCCACAACGGGCTGGTCCGCACCTACGCCGCCGGCGCCGCACTGGGAGCGGTCGCACTGCTGCTGTGGTTCCTCACGAGGGCCAGTTGGTGATCCCCGTGCTCGCCTCCGCCTCGCCCTCCTTCCCGGTGCTGCCCGCACTGGTCCTCACGCCCCTGCTCGGCGCCCTGTTGGTGATCCTCGGACCCCGCCGCCGCCCGGAACTGTTGAAGCTGGTGGCCGTGCTCGCCACGATGGCGACCGGAGCGCTCACGCTGTGGCTGCTCTCCGCCTTCGACCCCGGAGTCGACGGCTTCCAGTTCGGCAGCCGCCACGCATGGATCGAGGAGCTTGGCATCTCCTGGCTGTTCGGCATAGACGGGATCTCGCTGTTCCTCGTCGCCCTGACGGGGATCCTGTTCCCGATCGCCATCCTGGCCACCGACCCGGGGCACGACAGCCGCGCCTACTACGCCTGGATGCTGGTCCTCGAAGGCGGCGTGATGGGCGTGTTCACCAGCCTCGACCTGGTCATCTTCTTCCTGTGCTTCGAGATCGTGCTCGTCCCGATGTACTTCCTCATCGGCCGGTGGGGCCACGGCAACCGCACCTATGCGGCCACCAAGTTCTTCCTCTACACGATGGCCGGCTCGGCGCTGATGCTCGTCGGCATCGTGTCGCTGGCGTTCCTGCATGCCGACGCCACCGGCGGGCCGCTCACATTCGACCTGATCGCCATCGCCGAGGCGCAGAGCATCGCCACCGAGACCGCCCGCTGGCTGTTCCTGGCCTTCGCACTGGCCTTCGCCGTCAAGGTGCCGATCTTCCCGCTGCACACCTGGCTTCCCGACGCCCACACCGAGGCACCCACCGCAGGTTCCGTGATCCTCGCGGGTGTGCTCCTCAAGTTGGGCACCTACGGGTTCCTGCGCTTCGGCCTGTACCTGTTCCCGGAGGCCACCCACCACTTCGCCCCGGTCTTCCTCGTGCTCGGAGTGGTCGGCATCGTCTACGGGGCGGTCGTCGCCACCATGCAGAAGGACCTCAAGCGCCTGGTCGCCTACTCATCGGTGGCGCACCTCGGGTTCATCATCCTGGGCACGTTCGCCCTCAACACAGAGGGCATCGAGGGCGGCCTGCTCCAGATGGTCAACCACGGCATCTCCACCGGCGCCCTGTTCCTCCTGGTCGGGATGATCTACGAACGACGCCACACGCGCCAGATCGCCGAACTGGGTGGACTCCAGAAGTCGGCCCCGATCCTGGCAGCGGTCTTCACCGTGGTGATGCTGTCGTCGATCGGCCTTCCCGGCCTGAACGGCTTCGTCGGCGAGTTCCTCGTGCTGGTCGGGACCTTCAACGCCCACCGTTGGTATGCCGTGGCGGCCGGCGGCGGCGTGGTGCTGGCCGCCCTCTACCTGCTGTGGGCCTACCAGCGGGTGTTCCACGGCCCCGCCGAGGGCGACAACGCGGAGATGCCCGACCTGCGCCTGCGCGAGGGCCTGGTCCTGGCACCGCTGCTGGCGTTGATCGTGGTGCTCGGCATCTACCCGAAGCCGGTCATCGAGCGCATGGAGCCGGCGGTCGACGCCCTCGTCGAACACGTGGAACGACACGTGGACGGCTTCCACGAGTCGACCAGCCGCATGGGCGTCGACATCGTCCCTGATGGTGCCGCGGATTCGGAAGAGGGTCGCTGATGTTCGCCCAGGCCGGAACCGTCGCCACCCCCGAGGTGCTCTGGTGGGCGCTGGTCCCGCTGCTGGTCCTCGCCGGTGCGGCTGTGCTGCTGTTGACCGTCGCCTCGCTGGTGCGGCGGTTGCCCGAGTGGCTGCCTGCCGCCTGGACGATCGTGGCCGGCCTTGCCGTGCTCGTGTCGGTCGTCCCGCTCTGGAACGAGGTCCGGGACGACGGCGCCCGCTCGTTCCTGGCCGGCGCAGTCGGGATCGACGGTTCGACGCTGTTCGTGACCGCCCTGCTCGCCGTCGCCGTGGTAGCCACGGCACTGCTCTCCCGGGCCTACCTCACCCGCGAGGACCTGCCGGGCGTCGAGATCTACGTACTGCTGCTCCTCTCAGCCGCAGGCGGCGTGGTGATGGCATCGGCCAACGACCTGATCGTGCTGTTCCTCGGACTCGAGTTGCTGTCGATCGCCGTCTACGTCATGGCCGCACTACACCTGCGCCGCATCCAGTCGCAGGAGGCGGCCCTCAAGTACTTCGTGCTGGGGGCGTTCGCCTCGGCGTTCCTGCTCTACGGGATCGCACTCGTGTACGGCTCCACCGGCTCCACCGGCCTCGCCCGTATCGCCGGCTACCTGTCGACCACCATCCTGCTCGAGGACGGGATGCTGCTGGCCGGCTTCGGCCTGTTGCTGGTCGGCCTGGGCTTCAAGGTTGCAGCCGTGCCGTTCCACGCCTGGGCCCCCGACGTCTATCAGGGTGCCCCGACCCCGGTGGTCGCCTGGATGGCCGCCGGCGTGAAGGCCGCCGGATTTGCCGCACTGCTGCGGGTCTTCGTGCTGACGTTCGGCTCGTGGTCGGGGGAGTGGCAGCCCGCCGTGTGGGGCCTCGCCATCCTCACCGTGCTGGGCGGATCGATCGTGGCGGTCGTCCAGACCGATGTCAAGCGCATGCTGGCGTACTCGTCGATCGCCCACGCCGGGTTCCTGCTGGTCGGCGTGCAGGCCGCATCCGATCGCGGCACGGCTGCCGTGCTCGCCTACCTCGGGGCGTACACGCTTCTGGCCTGCGGCAGCTTCGCCGTGGTCACCGTCGTGGGCGGCACCGGCGACGACCGCCACGGCCTCGATGCCTACCGGGGGCTCGGCGCACGTCGGCCATGGTTGGCCGGTGCATTCGCCGTGCTGCTGCTGGGACAGGCCGGCGTGCCGTTCACGGCAGGCTTCGTGGCCAAGTTCGGCGTGATCGCCGCCGCTGCGGAAGGTCGCTCCTATGCCCTCGCAGGGGTCGCCATGGTGGCCGCCGCCGTAGCCGCCTTCGTCTACCTGCGGATCCTCGTGGCGATGTACATCGAGGACGGAGGCCCGGAAGATGACACCGATGCCACCCCATGGGGACCCCGCATCGTGATCACCGCGTCGGTCGCCCTTGTGCTGTTCCTGGGCGTCGTCCCCGGCCCGCTCGTCGACCTGGCGAGGGACGCCGTCCCCGTCCTGGTGGGGGGTTGAGATGACCCGGGTCACAGCCGGTTCGCGGCCGTTTCACACAGCGAAGGTGACGCTGCCCGCTAACCTCCCCGAGGGGCCGCGACGGCGTCGTCCGGCACTCTTCACGCCCGCCCATCTTCCCGCAATCCGTTAGGTTCACCCTTCGTGTCCGAGTTCCTCCGAAGTTGGTTGATGGTCGTTGTCTTCGGCGGCCTCGCCGTCGTGCTGGTCGGCATCTTCATCGGTCTCAGCAGCCTGCTCCGCCCGAAGCGAGCCACCGTCCAGAAGGTCATGAACTACGAGAGCGGCGTCGACCCGCAGGGCGACCGCTGGAGCCAGTCGAACATCCGCTACTACGTGTTCGCCCTCATGTTCGTGCTCTTCGACGTGGAGGCAGTGTTCATCTTCCCGTGGGCCGCCCGACTCGAGTCCTACAGCGTGTTCGGCCTCGTCGAGATGGCCATCTTCATCTTCATCCTCGCTCTGGGCCTCTTCTACGCCTGGCGCAAGCGACTGCTGCGTTGGATCTGAGGAGCAGGGCAACGAACTGGACATGGGACTCGTAGAGAACGGCAAGCTGCCGAAGCCACTCACAGCGCTGCTCAACGTCAGCCGCAAGTACTCCCTCTGGGTGTACCAGTGGGGCCTCGCCTGCTGTGCCATCGAGATGGGTGCCGCCTTCGCCTCGCCCCGCTACGACGTCATGCGCCTCGGCGTGATCCCGTTCCCGGCCTCGCCCCGCCAGGCCGACCTCGTCGTCGTCTCGGGCACCGTCACCGACAAGATGGCACCGGCGGTCAAGCGTCTCTACGAACAGATGCCCGACCCCAAGTACGTGATCTCGATGGGCTCCTGTGCCAACTGCGGCGGCCCCTACTGGGACTCCTACTCGGTCACCAAGGGCGTCGACCAGATCATTCCCGTCGACGTTTACGTGCCCGGCTGCCCGCCACGCCCCGAGGCGCTACTCGAGGGCATCGTGCTTCTCCAGGAGCGAATCCGATCCGAGGACATGGGCGAACGCTGGAACGGAGACCCCATTGTCGTCTCCTGAGGAATCCGTGGACACGGTCGACGACGTCGAGGCGCCCACCGTCGACGTTGCACGCGACGCCCTCGTGTCGACCCTCGTCGAAGCCCTGGGCGATGGGTTCGTAACCGGCGAGGTGCATCCCGGAGTCGATGTGTGGGTGCGGGTGACCGCCGACTCCTGGCTGGCCGCAGGCGTCGCCCTCCGCGACCGCTGCGGCATGTCGTACTTCAACTTCCTGTCCGCCATCGACTGGAAGCCCTCGCCCTACGGGCGCGACATGGACGCCCAGGTCAACGACCCCGAGGTGAGCGAACCGGGACCCATGGAGTGGGGCACCACCGGCGGCGAGACCCGCTTCCAGGTGCTGGCCCGTGTCCACGACCCCGTGTCCGGCCTCGGCATCACGGTCAAGGCCGACCTTCCCGACGACCGGCCCGAGGTCGACTCGTGGATACCCGCCTACGCGGGTGCCGACTGGCACGAGCGGGAGGCCTGGGAGATGTTCGGCATCAGCTTCAGGGGCCACCCCAACCAGGTCCACCTCTACCTGCCGGGCGCCTTCGAGGGGAACCCACTGCGCAAGGACTACCCACTGCTGGCCCGGCGCATCAAGCCGTGGCCGGGCATCGTCGACGTGGAACCCATGCCGGGCGACGACGAGGCGTCGGAAGAAGGCGACGACGCATGACCGACACCCAGCAGCTCGCCTACATCGCCGCCCAGGCTGCCGATGCACGCGTGAACGTCGAACTCGAAACCGAGGGCATGACCCTCAACATCGGACCGCAGCACCCGGCCACCCATGGCACCCTGCGCATCATCGTGCGCCTCGACGGCGAACGGGTCGTCGCCGCCGAACCTGTCATGGGCTACATGCACCGCGGCTACGAGAAGCTGGCCGAGGTCCGCACCTACCCGCAGGTCACCACGCTGGTGAACCGCATCGACTGGCTGGGCAGCTTCGCCAACGAGGTCCCGTTCATCCTCGCCGCCGAGCGGCTCATGGAGGTCGAGGCCCCGCCCCGGGCAAAGTGGATCCGCACCGCCCTGTTCGAACTGTCCCGCATCGCCAACGTGATTCTGTTCCTCGGCGACATGGCCGTGCAACTGGGGGCCGTCACGCCCGTCTTCTTCGCTTTTCGCGACCGCGAGTTCGTGCTCAACCAGATCGAGGCGGTCACCGGCGGCCGCTTCCACCCCAACTTCGACCGCATCGGCGGTCTCAAGGACGACCTCCCCAAGGGCTGGATCGAGGAGACCCGGGGCGTTCTCGCCCGCATCCGGACCTTCTGCGACGAAATGGAGGACCTGGTCGCCGGCAACGAGATCTTCGAGGCCCGGACCCGCAACATCGGTGTGGTCCCGGCCGACATCGGCCTCGCCTACGGGCTGTCCGGCGCCAACATCCGGGCCAGCGGCGTCGACTGGGACCTACGTCGCGACAGCGACATGGGCCTCGCCCACCGGGAGCTCGACTGGAAGGTCTGGACCCATCCCGACGGCGACTCGTTCGCCCGCTACTGGGTGCGCCTCCAGGAGGTCCGCGAGGCCTGCACCATCGTCGAGCAGTGCCTCGACGGCATCCCCTCCGGGCCGGTCATGGCCAAGGTGCCCCGCATCATCAAGGTGCCAGCCGGAGAGGCCTACGTGGAGACCGAGAACCCGCTCGGCGTCATGGGCTACTACATCGTCTCCAAGGGTGAGCTGGTCCCGTACCGCGTCAAGATCCGCTCGGCGTCGTTCAACAACGTCTCGATCACGCCGTGGCTGCTCGAGGGCGTCTACGTCCCCGACGTCATCTCGATCCTCGCCAGCCTCTACTTCATCCTCGGGGACATCGACCGATGAACACCCTCACCCTCGCCGTCGAGTTGGCCTACTGGCAGCAGACCACCATCCGGGCGGTCGTCGGCCTCGTGGCCGTGCTGCTCCCTGCCGGCACGCTCGTCTACCTGTTCCTGTTCAAGATGATGAGCTTCATGCAGAGCCGGCTCGGCCCCATGGAGGCCGGCCCCTACGGATCGCTGCAGCTCCTCGCCGAGGTCGGCAAGTTCCTCCAGAAGGAGGACATCGTCCCGGAAAACGCCGACCGGATCGTGTTCAAGGCGGCGCCGTTCGTGGTGCTGGTCTCGACGTTCCTGCTTGTTCTGGTCATACCCGGCGGACCGGACCTGATGTTCATCGACGTCGACACGGGCATCTTCCTGGCCCTGGCGGTCTCGTCGATCTCTGTGATCGGGATCCTCATGGCCGGTTGGGCATCGGCCTCCAAGTACTCCCTGCTGGGTGCCCTACGGGCCACTGGACAGCTCATCGCCTACGAGTTGCCGCTGGTCCTGGCGGTCATGGGCGTCGTCATCCAGGCCGGCACCCTCAACATGCAGGGCATCGTGATGGCGCAGGCCGAGGGGGAGATCTTCGGTTTCGGCGGCATCGGCAGCCCCTTCATCATCACGCAGTTCCTGGGGTTCGCGATCTTCCTGATCGCCGTCCAGGCCGAGCTCACGCAGCCTCCGTTCGACATGCCTGTCGCCGAGTCCGAACTCGTCACCGGCTACCTCACCGAATACTCCGGGATGCGCTTCCTGATGTTCTTCATCGGCGAGTTCGCCACCGCCGGCATCTTCTCGGCCCTGGCCGCAACCCTGTTCCTCGGGGGCTGGTACGTGCCGGGCCTGGACCCGACCGACAACCTGTTCAACGTCATCGGCCCGATGGTCCTGCTGGGCAAGATCATCCTGGTCGCCTTCCTGATCTTCTGGTTCCGGTTCACCTACCCGCGCTTTCGCGAGGACCAGCTCCAGACGCTGGCCTGGAAGGTGCTCATCCCGCTGTCGCTCGCCAACATCGTCGTAACCGGCGTGCTGAAGGTGGTGTTCTGATGCCCGCCCCCGGGCTTCCCGGCCTCATCAAGGGCCTCGGCGTCACGATGAAGACCATGGTGCGCACGCTCACCAAGGGCTCCCACACCGTCCAGTACCCGAAGGTCAAGGAGGCGCCCGTGACCCGGGCGCGTGGCGTCATCGCCCTGCACGAGGAGAACTGCACGTCGTGCATGCTGTGCGCCAGGGAGTGCCCCGACTGGTGCATCTACATCGAGGGCCACAAGTACCTGGCACCACCGCGGCGTCCCGGCGGCAAGCCCCGCAAGAAGAACGCCCTCGACCGCTTCGACATCGACTATGCGCTGTGCATGTACTGCGGCATCTGCGTCGAGGTGTGCCCGTTCGAGGCCCTGTTCTGGACACCGGAGTTCGAGTACTCCGAGCCCAGGATCGCCGACCTGCTCCACGACAAGACCCTCCTGGGCAAGTGGATGGAGACGGTTCCCGACTTCACGGAGTACGAGGCCGGCAGCGAGGCCAAGAAGGCCAAGGTGCCCCGGTGACCGTGCTGGCCGCCCTCCAGGGCTTCGATTCGCTGATGAGCGGTGACACCGTCGTCGCCCAGAACATCGCGTTCGGGATCCTGGCCCTGGTGATGATCGTGGCGGCCCTGCGCATGGTCACCACCAGCAACGTGGTCCACGCTGCGCTCTACCTCGTGATCGTGCTGGCCGGCGTGTCCGGGATCTTCATCCTGCTGGGTGCCGAGTTTGTCGGCGTCACGCAGGTCCTCGTCTACATCGGGGCGATCGTCGTGCTGTTCCTGTTCGGCATCATGCTCACCCGGGGCGCCCTGGGTGAGGACGAGGAGGCCGACACCGAAAAGCGCCGCATGGCCGTGCTGGTCGGCGTTCTGGTACTGGTCGTCACCGGCGGTGCAGTGCTCGACTCGTTCGGCGACGCCGCCGTGAACCGTGCCGCCCCTAGCCTCACCGCCGAGATCGGTGACACGATCTTCAGCCAGTACATCGTCCCGTTCGAGGCCGTGTCCGTCCTGCTGCTGGCCGCCCTCATCGGGGCGATCGTCGTGGCGAGGAAGGACTGAGATGCTGCTCAACCAGTTCCTCCTCCTCGCCGCCGCCCTGTTCGCCATCGGCGTCTACGGCGTGCTGGCCCGACGCAACGGCGTGCTCGTCCTCATGTCGATCGAACTGATCCTCAACGCCGTCAACATCAACCTGGTTGCCTTCTCGGCGGTCCGCGCGACCGTCGGCGGCGAGATCTTCGCCCTGTTCGTCATCGCCGTGGCCGCCGCCGAGGTCGGTGTGGGGCTGGCCATGGTGCTGCTGCTGTACCGGAACCGCCGCAGCATCGACCTCGCCGACATCGACCAGTTGAGGGGCTGACGTGACCGATCTGCTCACCCTGGCCGCCACGACGGCATCCGGCCTGTCCCTCGGGATCACCGAGGGCGGGAGTTGGCTGCTGCGCAACGCCTGGCTGATCCCGGCGCTGCCGGCGCTGTCGTTCCTCGGGATCCTGTTCTTCGGCAAGCGGATGCCGAGGGGCGGCTCCGAACTCGGCATCGCCCTCGTCGGCATCGCCTTCGTGCTGTCGTTGCTGACCGCCGCCGCGTGGATCGACCACCGCGACAACTTCGAGGGCGAGGAGGTTCATCGGACCGTCGCCGCTGCCGAGGAGCACGCCGACGAGGGCCACGCCGACGAGGGCCACGCCGCCGGCCATCCCTCCCTGGCCGTTCACAACACCGTCACCTGGTTCGAGCTCAACGACGTCACGTTCACCGCCGGCACCCTCGTCGACGGGCCCGCCGTGATGATGCTGGTGGTCGTCACCCTCGTCTCGTTGCTGGTGCACGTGTATTCCACCGAATACGTCGCCGGCGACCGGCGCTACACGCACTTCTTCGCCTTCCTGTCGCTGTTCACCGCCTCGATGCTGCTGCTCGTCGTCTCCGAGAACACGCTGCAGCTTCTGGTTTCGTGGGAGTTGGTCGGCGTCTGCTCCTTCGTGCTGATCGGCCACTGGTGGGAGGAGAAGCCCAACAGCGACGCAGCGCTCAAGGCGTTCCTCACCAACCGGGTCGGCGACATGGGCCTCATCGTCGGTGTCACGATCCTGTTCTTCACCGTCGGCTCGGCACTACCCGGTCAGTTCGGTTCGTTCTCGATCGCCGAGACGAACGCCCTGGCGGGCGCCGGCCGGCTCTCGCACACGGCGCTGCTGGTGGCGTCCTGCTGCCTGATGGCCGCCGTCATGTCGAAGTCAGGCCAGTTCCTCCTGCACACCTGGCTGCCGGACGCCATGGCCGGACCCACACCGGTCTCGGCGCTCATCCATGCCGCCACCATGGTCGTCGCCGGCGTGTTCATGATCGCCCGCATGTACGGCGTGTTCTTCGAGGGCTTCTCGATCGGCGGCAGCTCGATCAACCTCATGGCCCTCATCGGCGGGCTCACGACCCTGGTCGGCGCCTGCCTTGCGTTCGTACAGCGCGACATCAAGAAGGTGCTCGCCTACTCGACCATCTCACAGCTGGGATACATGGTCATGGCCCTCGGCGTCGGTGCCTGGACGGCGGCCCTGTTCCACCTGTTCACGCACGCCTTCTTCAAGGCCTGCCTGTTCCTCGGGGCGGGGTCGGCCGCACACGCCGTGCACTCGTTCGACATGAAGTCCGACATGGGCGGCCTCCGAAAGCACATGCCGCACACCTACCGGACGTTCGTCATCGGATCGATCGCCCTCGCCGGACTGCCGCCGTTGGCCGGCTTCTGGTCCAAGGACGAGATCCTCGTAGGCACCGGCGGCTGGGGCCTGTTCGGCGGCACCGGCGGCAACGGCGCCTACACGTTCATGCTGGTCATGGGAGTCACCACCGCAGCGTTGACCGCCGCCTATATGACCCGCTGCATCTACCTCACCTTCTTCGGCGAGTTCCGCGGCCACGGCACCCCCCACGAGTCGGGCCCACGCATCGTCGTTCCGCTCTGGATCCTCGCCGGGCTCGCCATCGTGGCCGGCCTCCTGAACCTCCCGAAGGGCTTCCCGCTGGTACCCGGGTCGCTCCAGGAGCGGTTCGGCCACTTCGTCGAACCGGTCGCCGCCTACTTCCCGTCGATCTCGCACGGCACGCCCAGCTGGTCGCTGGCGATCGCGTCGACGCTGGTGGTCCTGTCCGGGATCGCCGTGGCCGGCTGGTACTACTTCGTCAAGGTCGAGGCAGCCTCGAAGGCCGCCGGCGAGAGTCTCACCGAACTCCCGGACGGCCTGACCAGCAGATACCCGCTGGCGAAGATGGGCCACACCTTCCTCGTCCAGAAGTACTACCTGGACCACCTCTACACCGACATCATCGCCGGCGGCACCAAGGGGCCTGTCGCCGCTGCCGCCTACAAGGTCGACCAGGACGTCATCGACGGCGTCGTCAATGCTGCCGGGGAGAACGCCGTCAGGGCGGGCAACCTCGTGTACCACCGCTTCGACCAGTTGGTCGTCGACGGCATCGTCAATTCCTCGGGTCGCGCCTCATCGGGTGCGGGCGGAGAACTCCGAAAAATCCAGACCGGCAAGGTCCAGGACTACGCGGCGATCCTTTTCGCCGCTGCCACGGTCCTCGCCGGGATACTCATCGTCATCGTCTAGGAGACGTCCGACATGGAAAATCTGCTCGACGGTTGGGGCCTCACGGTCGTAACGTTCTCACCGCTGGTGGGTGTGGTGCTCATGCTGCTCATCCCCCGGTACCAGGAGGACCGGCACAAGCTGGTCGCCCTCGTCACCTCGTTGTGGGTGGCGCTGGTCGCCGTACTGCTCCTCATCGAGTTCGACATCGGCCACACCGACCGGCTGCAGTTCGCCGTCGACAGGGTCTGGATCGACGTCATCTCGAGCCACTACTCGATGGGGATCGACGGCATGTCGTTGCCGCTCATCCTGCTGACCGTGCTGATCGTGCCGTTGTGCATCGTCTACAGCTGGAACCACTTCCCCGAGCCCCACAACCCCAAGGCGTTCCTGATCCTGATCCTGATCCTCGAGACCGGGATGGTCGGCACGTTCGTCGCCCAGGACCTGGTCCTGTTCTTCGTGTTCTTCGAACTCGTGCTGCTCCCGATGTTCTTCATGATCGCCGTCTGGGGTGGTCCGAACAGACGCTACGCCTCGCTCAAGTTCTTCCTGTTCACGCTGTTCGGATCGGCGCTGATGCTGGTGAGCTTCCTGGCCCTGTTCTTCCTGACGGGCGCCGAGTCGTTCGTGTTCACCGACCTGGCCGACGCCGTGGCATCCCACGGGGTGTCGCGCACGGCCCAGCTCTGGATCTTCGGCGGCATGTTCCTCGGCTTCGGCATCAAGGTGCCGATGTTTCCGTTTCACACCTGGCTGCCCGACGCCCACACCGAGGCCCCGACGGTCGGCTCGGTGATCCTGGCGGCCGTGCTCCTGAAGCTCGGCACCTACGGCTTCATCCGCATCGCCATCCCGATCCTCCCGGAGGCCGCTGTCGAGTGGGCCCCCTGGATCGGCCTGCTGGCGGTCATCGGCATCATCTACGGTGCCCTCGGCTGCCTCGCCCAGACCGACATGAAGCGCCTCATCGCCTTCTCGTCGGTGGCCCACATGGGCTTCGTGATGCTCGGCATCGCCACCCTCACCGACTTCGGCATCAACGCCGCCGTCATGGGCATGGTCGCCCACGGCCTCATCACCGGGATGCTCTTCTTCCTCGCCGGCTCGATGAAGGAGCGCTACCACACTCTCGAGATCAGCAGCCTGGGCGGCCTGCTCGTACAGGCACCCCGCATGGGCTGGATCTTCGGCCTCTGTGCGATGGCGTCGCTGGGCCTGCCGGGGCTGGCCGGCTTCTGGGGGGAGTTCCCGGCGATCCTGTCGGCCTACAGCCCGGCCAACGGCGTGCCGGTCGAGACCTTCCGCACCTTCATGGTCATCGCAGCGGTCGGCACGGTCCTGGCCGCCGGCTACCTGCTCTGGCTGCTCCAACGGACCGCCTTCGGCACGCCGCCGGACGAGTTCGCGAACGATCCGCACATCACCGACACGTCGCGTGAAGAGTGGATCGCATGGGCGCCGATGCTCGTCCTGATCGTCGCCATCGGCGTCTACCCGAACCTCGTGTTCCGGCTCTCCGATGGCGCCGTCGATGCCTCGCTGCACCAGTGCCTCAAGGTTGAAGCCTCGGAACTGACAGCCGAACAGGCGGAGGCGCTGGGTTGCGCCGACGTCTACGAGATCTCGGTCGCCGACGAACATGACGTCGACGAGCATGCGGCGGTTGGGGGCTGACCCGTGTCCGTCGAGCTGCTGACCCTGGCGTTCGAGCGCCCGCCGATCGACTGGCACGCCTTCGCGCCCGAGATCACGCTGCTGTGCGTCGGTGTCCTGATCACGTTGGTCGACATCGTCTTCCTCGAAAGGGCCCGGCCCTACACGGCGGCGCTGGCCGGACTCGGGGTGCTGGCAACGCTCATTCCGATCCTGACGCTCGCCCTCGACGGCGCCGACCGCACCATGTTCGGCGGCGCCTACGTGGTCGACGACTTCGCGCTCGTCACCAAGGCCATCTTCCTGCTGGCCGGCTACGTCGTGATCCTGCTGTCCACGAACTACGTGGCCGAGGGCGACTACTGGGAGAACGAGTACTACGGCCTGCTGCTGGCCTCGCTCATGGGCATGGTGATGATGGCGTCGTCGCGCGACCTCATCTCGATCTTCGTGGCGCTCGAGCTGCTGTCGATCCCGGCCTACCTGATGGTGGCGTGGCGTAAGCGCGACCTGCGCTCCAACGAGGCGGGGCTCAAGTACTACCTGATGGGCGTGTTCGCCTCGGCGGTGATGCTCTACGGCATGTCGCTGCTGTTCGGCGTGGCCGGCTCGACGCAACTGTCGCACATCGCCGACGCCCTGGTCGGCGCCGGACCGTCGGTGGCGGTCATCACCATGGGCATCGTGTTCGTCGTGGCCGGGTTCGCCTTCAAGGTCTCGGCGGCGCCGTTCCACACCTGGGCGCCCGACGTCTACGTGGGTGCCCCCACCCCGGTCACGGCGTTCCTGGCGGTCGCCTCGAAGGCCGCGGGCTTCGTCGCCCTGTTGCAGCTCGTCTACGTCGGCTTCTATGCGCGGCCCGAGGTGTTCGAGCCGCTGGTCTGGATCCTCGCCGCCGTGTCCATGACGGTCGGCAACCTGATCGCCCTGCGCCAGACCGACCTGGTGCGGCTCATGGCCTACTCGGGCGTCGCCCAGACCGGCTTCATCATCGCCCCGCTTGCGGTGGCCGGGCACAGCGGCGCAATCGGCGACCAGGCCCTGTCGGCGGTGGTCACCTATCTGGCCGTCTACGCCGCCATGAACCTGGGCGCCTTCGCCGTCATCATCACGCTGGCCCGCCGCAGCGGTTCCACCGAGATCGGGTCGTTCTCGGGCGCCTTCCACTACGCCCCGGCGATGACGGTAGCCATGACGATCTTCTTCGGGTCGCTGGCCGGCATCCCGCCGCTGGGCGGCTGGTTCGCCAAGTTCGAGGTCTTCCGGGTGCTGGCGACCGCCGGCGAGCCGTGGGGCTACGCCCTGGCGGTGATCGCCGCCGTCAACACCGTGATCGCGCTGTACTACTACGCCGCCGTGCTCCTGAAGATGTGGGCCGAGGATGCGCCCGAGGGCGACCACCGCCCGGTGCCGTTCACCCCGTCGCTGACCTCGGCCCTGGTCATCTGCGGCGGCGTGACGCTGCTGTTCGGCGTCGTGCCCCAGGTGGTGGCACGCTTCACCGACGTCAGCCTGCTGGCCCTCGGGGGCTGACATCGCCGGTCCCGTCGACCGGCTGACGGCGCTGGTCCGCGGACAGGGTCCGCTGTGCTTCGATGAGTACGTCGACGCCTGCCTCTACGACCCTGCCGAAGGCTTCTACGCATCGGGTGGTGCTGCCGGCCGTCGGGGGGACTTCATCACGAGCCCCGAGGTCGGGCCACTGTTCGGTGCTGTGCTGGCCCGCTGGATGGACGGCGTCTGGGAGCGGCTCGGCCGACCGGTCGACTTCACCGTGGTCGAGGCCGGTGCGGGACGGGGCACGCTGGCCCGCTCGGTGCTGGCCACAGCCCCCGCCTGTCTGGCCGACGGCCGGTACGTGGCTGTCGAGCGGTCCGACGCCCTACGTGAGGGCCTTCCTTCTGGTGTCGAGCGGCTCTCCGACCTGCCGGACGGTCCGGTCACGGGGGTGGTCGTGGCCAACGAACTGCTCGACAACCTGGCCTTCCGTATGCTCGCGGCGTTCGACGGCGCCTGGCACGAGGTCCGGGTCGGTGTCAGAGATGAGGGCTTCGTCGAGGTGGTGGGGGAGGCGGTCGACGTGGCCGGCCTGCCCGACCCGGTCGACGGCGCCCGGATCCCGCTGCAGGATGACGCCGCCGCCTGGGTGGGCCGGGCCCTGGGCCTGCTCGACCGGGGTGTGCTGCTGGCGTTCGACTACGCCTCGACGACGGCCGACCTGGCCCAACGCCCGTGGGGCGAGTGGCTGCGCACCTACCGGGGCCACGGGCGCGGCGGCCACCCGCTCGACGCCCCCGGCAGCCAGGACGTGACCGTGGAGGTCGCCATCGACCAACTCCCAGGCACACCGACCGTCACCACACAGGTGGCATTCCTGCTGGCCAACGGCATCGACGACCTCGTCGACGAGGGCCGCCGGCTCTGGCAGGAAGGCGCCGCCACCGGCGACCTGGCCGCCATGGGGGCCCGCAGCCGCATCACCGAATCCGAGGCCCTCCTCGACGAAACGGGCCTCGGCGGGTTCGCAGCACTCGAGTGGACGGTGGAGGCCACCGCCTCCTGACGGGTCGTGTCGCGTTCGCTAGGGTCGGCGGGTCGCAACGTCGAGACGAAGGAACAAGGTCGCGTCATGGGTGAGCCCACCATCGAGGACTACTACGTCGAGGACCGGACCTTCCCGCCGTCTGCGGAGTTCGCCGCCGCGGCCCACCTGTCCGACCGATCGCACCACGACGAGGCAGCCGTCGACTACGAGGCCTTCTGGGCCCGCCAGGCCCGAGAGCTGCTCACCTGGGACGAGGACTTCCACACCACCCTGCAATGGGACCTCCCCTACGCGGAGTGGTTCATCGGCGGCAAGTTGAACCTGTCGACCAACTGCCTCGACCGCCACGTCGAGGCCGGTCACGGCGACCGCATCGCCTACTTCTGGGAGGGCGAGCCCGGCGACACCCGCCAGATCACCTACGCCGAACTCCTCGACGAGGTCAGCCGCTTCGCCAACGTGCTCAAGGGCCTCGGCCTCGAACGCGACGACCGCATCGCCATCTACATGCCGATGATCCTCGAACTTCCGATCGCCATGCTGGCCTGCACCCGCATCGGGGTCGCCCACAGCGTCATCTTCGGCGGCTTCTCACCCGACTCGATCGTCGACCGCTGCGAGGACGCCGAAGCCCGCCTCGTCATCACCGCCGACGCCGGCTACCGCCGCGGTGCCCCGTCGGCCCTGAAGGTCAACGTCGACGCCGCACTCGACATCGGCGCCCCCAGCGTCGAGCACGTCGTCGTCGTCAACCGCTGCGACACCGAGGTCACCATGGCCGACGGGCGCGACCTCTGGTGGCACGACCTAATGGCCGACGCCTCACCCGACTGCCCCGCCGAGCCGATGGACAGCGAGCAACTCCTGTACCTGCTCTACACCTCGGGCACCACCGCCAAGCCCAAGGGCATCATGCACACCACCGGCGGCTACCTGACCCAGGTGGCATACACCCACAGGTACGTGTTCGACGTGCGCCGCAACGAGGACGTCTACTGGTGCGCCGCCGACATCGGCTGGGTCACCGGCCACAGTTACATCGTCTACGGACCGCTCACCAACGGCTGCACCTCGGTCATGTACGAGGGCACCCCCGACACGCCGCGGCCCGAACACCGCACCGGCGACCGGGCCGACTGGCCCAGGGATCGGCTCTGGGACATCATCGAGCGCTACGGCGTCACCCAGCTCTACACGGCACCCACCGCCATCCGGACCTTCATGAAGTGGGGCGCCGAAGATCCCGCCCGCCACGACCTCTCGTCGCTGCGGGTGCTCGGCACCGTCGGCGAGCCCATCAACCCCGAGGCCTGGATGTGGTACCACGAACACATCGGCGGAAGTTCGTGCCCGATCGTCGACACCTGGTGGCAGACCGAGACCGGCGGCCACATGATCTCGCCGATGCCCGGCGTCACCACCACCAAGCCCGGCTCGGCCTGCCACGCCATCCCCGGCGTGTTCGCCGAACTCGTCGACGATGCGGGCAACCCGGTCGAACGGGGTGGCGGCTACCTCACCATCACCCGCCCGTGGCCGGCGATGCTGCGCGGCATCTGGGGCGACCCCGAGCGCTACCACGACACCTACTGGTCGCGCTTCGAGGGCCGCTACTTCGCCGGCGACGGCGCCAAGGTCGACGACGACGGCTATCTGTGGCTACTCGGCCGCGTCGACGACGTCATGAACGTGTCGGGCCACCGCATCTCCACCGCCGAGGTCGAGTCGGCGCTCGTCGACCACCCCGCCGTCGCCGAGGCCGCCGTGGTCGGCGCCACCGATGCCACCACCGGCCAGGCCATCATCGGCTACGTGATCCTGCGCGGCGGCAACGAGGCGACCCCCGAACTGGGCGAGGAGGTCCGGGGCCACGTGGCCACCAAGCTCGGCCCGATCGCCCGTCCGAAGGCCGTCTTCCTCGTGCCGGACCTGCCCAAGACCCGAAGCGGCAAGATCATGCGCCGGCTGCTGCGCGACGTCGCCGAGGGCCGCGACCTGGGTGACACCACCACCCTCGCCGACGCCGGCGTGGTCGCCGAGATCCGGGAACGGGCTGCCGAGTCCCCCGAGGAGGACTGAGCCGTCTCCGGGGTCCGCATCGCCCGGGACGGGGTGCCGGGCCCTGGCCCGGTGGTAATCGTCGACGTCGACGGGGTGCTCTCGGACGCCTCCGGACGCCAGCACCACCTCCATGGTGCAGAGCGCGACTGGGCGGCGTTCTTCGAGGCCTCCGTCGACGATCCGCCGATCCCCGAGGGCATCCGACTGGTCGAGCAGTTCTGTGACGGCCGCACCATCGTGCTGCTGACCGCCCGCCCGGCAAGACTGGCCGACACGACCGTGGCGTGGATGGAGCGCCACGCCGTGCCATGGGACCTGCTCGCCATGCGGGCCGACGATGCCGGCCACGTCAGCTCCCCCGACGTGAAGCGTGCGATCCTCACCGGGCTGCGCACCGACGGCTACGAACCGACCCTCGCCATCGACGACGACCCGAGGAACCTCGCCATGTACCGCTCCGAAGGCGTCCCCACCGTGTACCTGCACTCCGGCTACTACGACTGAGTCCGCCGGGCGCTCCAGGGGGTGGCCGACCGGTGAGGGTGGCGATGCCGACTCACGTACCTCGGGTCGTAGGATTGGGGGGCACCCCGAACCAAGGAGCACCACCCCACCCATGATCAACGGCATGAAGACCTTCGCACTGCTGGCCCTCCTCGGCGGGTTGTTCGTCGTGGTCGGTGGGGCCATCGGCGGCACCGGCGGGCTGGTGCTCGGGCTGGGGCTGGGCCTCGTCATCGTCGGCAGCGCCTACTGGTTCAGCGACAAGGTCGCAATCGCCTCCGCCAAGGCGAAGATTGCCGACCCGGCGCAGTTTCCCGACTACCACCGGGTCATGACCGAGCTCACGCAGGCTGGCGGGCTGCCGATGCCGAAGCTCTACGTGTCACCCAACCCGCAGCCCAACGCCTTCGCCACCGGCCGCAACCCCGACCACGCAGCGGTCGCCATCACGCAGGGCCTCATCGACAACCTCTCCTGGTACGAGATCCGCGGCGTGCTGGCCCACGAACTCATGCACGTCCGCAACCGCGACATCCTCATCGGCTCGGTCGCCGCAGCCGTCGGCATGGGCATCACCATGATCGCCCGCATGGCGATGTTCGCCTCGATGTTCGGTGGGGGAGGCCGCAACCGCAACAGCAACATGTTCGCCCAGGTCGCCTTGGCCATCCTCGCTCCGATCGCCGCCCTCATGATCCAGGCCGCCATCAGCCGCAGCCGGGAGTTCCAGGCCGACGCCTCAGCCGCCCGACTGATCGGTGATGGCGAACCACTCGCCCAGGCGCTCGAGAAGCTCGAGTACGCCGCCGCCCGCATCCCGTCCGGCGTCGACCCGAACCAGGCATCCGCCTACATCGTCAACCCGCTCAGGGCCGACGCCCGCGGGGGCGGAGGCGTGTCGAGGATGTTCTCGACGCACCCGGCGACGGCCGACCGGGTCGTCCGCCTGCGCGAGGGCAGCTGGCGTGGTGGCACCATGCAGGGCGGGCCCATTTCCTAGGGCCTGTCTCCCGGGGATCGGCGCCCCGGTCTCAGTCCCGGAAGTTCGTGAACTGCAGGGGCAGGTCGAGGTTCGCCTCCTTGATGGCGGCGATCACCTCCTGCAGCGCATCACGCTTCTTGCCGGTGACCCGAAGTTGGTCGCCCTGGGTCTGCGACTGGATTCCCTTGAGCCCCAGACCCTTGACCAGCTTGTTGATCGTGCGGGCGTCGTCGCCCGAGATGCCGGCCCTGAGGCCGGCAACCTGGCGTGATCTGCCGCCGCCGGCCTGTTCGACGTTGCCCCAGTCGAGGACCTTGAGCGAGACCTTGCGACGCACCAACTTCTCCTCGAGCACCACGAGGAGGGCGGCCAGGCGGTCCTCGGTGGAGGACTCGAGCCTGATGCCGTCGCCGGACAGTTCGACGACCGAGTCGGTGCCCTTGAAGTCGAAGCGGGTGGCTGCCTCACGGGCGGCCTGGTCCACGGCGTTGCGGACCTCCTGGAAATCGATCTCGGATACCACGTCGAAGGAAGACATGGCCGGCACGCTACCGGTCCTCGGCTGGCACGCCCCCGCCCGACCCGCGCCGTCCGCCGCTATCCTCCGCGTCTCCCGGGTCGGTGCCCGAGTGGCCAAAGGGAACGGGCTGTAAACCCGTCGGCATTGCCTTCGGAGGTTCAAATCCTCCCCGGCCCACGCTCGAAACTTGGATCGGACCCGCCTCGTGCGGGTCCGCTTCGCGTCGGGGCTCAGTCCAGGAGCGCCTGCATGAGGGTCACGTCCTGCCAGCGGCTGAACTTGCGGCCCACCTCGCGCTCGACCCCGACCATGGTGAAGCCGTGCTTACGGTGCAGCGCGACACTCGCCTCGTTGCCGCCCCCGATGCGTGCCATCACACAGTGGAAGCCGCTGTCGCGGGCGGTCGACAGGAGCTCGCCCAACAGCCGGTCGGCAACCCCACGTCCCCGGTGATCCCCGTGGACGTACACGGAGTTCTCGACCGAGGTCCGGTAGGCGGCCCGCTCCCTGAACGGCGAGAGCGAGGCGAAGCCGACCACGTCGCCGTCAAGTTCGGCGACGAGCACGCTGAACGCCCCCGACCGCGCCGTCAGCCAGGCCACCTGGTCCTCGGTCGACCGCTCGACGAGGTCGAACGTCGCCATCGAGGTCAGGACCTCGTGGTTGTAGATCGACCGGATCGCCTCGGCGTCGTCGGGTCGGGCGAGGCGCACCTGCATGGCGGGCATGGTACAGACGGTCCACCGCCTGAAGCCGCTGCACACGTTGGGGATGCCCCGGTGTCGTGGCATCCTTTGGCGTCCGCTAACAGCGGTCGAGCTCCCTTAGCTCAGTCGGCAGAGCGTCTCCATGGTAAGGAGAAGGTCGACAGTTCGATTCTGTCAGGGAGCTCGCTGGCGACGTAGCTCAGC
>Ga0207990_1000079_pt1 | contig 53479 bp, 43 predicted proteins | sample ETNtaG_8_FD_185780 | JGI IMG/M metagenome (GOLD analysis project Ga0207990, IMG submission 185780) | Marine microbial and viral communities from oxygen minimum zone, Eastern Pacific Ocean - ETNP201406SV75 (SPAdes) (version 2) | ecosystem: Environmental > Aquatic > Marine > Oceanic ...
CGAACCCGCCGCCCGGCCAGCCGGTGCCGATGCCGAGCCAGATGCCGACCGGGCCGCCCAACGCCGACTCGGGATCACCTTCTGGGTGTGCATCGGTTGGATCCTGCTGGTGACGGCCGCGGCAATCGCTGCCCCACTTCTCCCCATCTCCGACCCGGACCAGATCGGAATAGGACCCCGGAATTCGGGCCCGACCTGGGACCAGTGGTTCGGCACGGATGGCAACGGCCGGGACATATTCTCCCGAACCATCTGGGGAGCCCGGGTCTCGCTGATGGTGGGGTTCTTCTCTATCGTGGCCGGATTCCTGGTCGGCGGGACGATCGGAATAGTCAGCGGCTACCGTCGAGGTTGGATCGACCTGGTCCTGGGGTTCGTCACCTACGTCATGCTGAGCTTCCCCACCCTGGTCCTGTTCCTGCTGGTCATCATGCTCTTTGGCCAGGGCCTGTGGATCGTTACCGGCGCCCTGAGCATTGTGGTCATACCGTCGGTGGCCCGCTTGGCCCGGGCCATCACCATTGCGTTCGCTGAACGGGAGTTCGTGTCCGCAGCCCGACTGCTGGGTGCCACGAACCGACGGGTCATGGTGCGCGAGATCCTGCCCAACGTCCTCATCCCGATGTCCGCCCTGCTCCTGCTCGGCCTGGGCCTGACCATCGTCGCCGAAGGCGGCCTGGCCTACCTGGGCCTGTCGGTGGCCGATGGGTTCTCGTGGGGCAAGATGATCCAGATGGGCGCGGGACTCCGAACGTTGCAGACCGCCCCCTGGGTGGCCTTCTTCCCGATCGGAGCCATGTTCCTGACCGTGCTGTCGCTGAACCTGGCCGGTGACCGACTCCGCCAGTACTTCGACGTCCGCGAACTCGGAATCGGGAGTCGCTGAAGTGGCCGGAACCCTGCTGACCGTCCAGGACCTGAGCGTCGGGTTTCTCACTGAGCAGGGCCTGGTCCGGGCCGTCGACGGCGTCTCGTTCGACCTCGAACCGGGCCAGACGCTCGGCGTCGTCGGCGAATCCGGTTCCGGCAAGTCGGTCACCGCCAAGGCCCTCATGAACCTGCTGCCGTCGTATGCCCAGGTTGGGGGAACGGTCGACTTCGATGGCCGCGACGTGTTCGCGATGGGCGCCAACAGGGAGAAGCACTTCTGGGGAGTGGAGATGACCATGGTGTTCCAGGACCCCATGACATCGCTCAACCCGGTCAAGAAGGTCGGCGAACAGATCGCCGAATCGCTACGCGTACACCTGGGTCGGAGTCGAGGCGACGCCCTGGCCGAAGCCGGCGACCTGCTCGAACAGGTCGGCATCCCAGAACCGGCAAAGCGCCTCACCCAGTACCCACACGAACTCTCCGGTGGGCTCCGCCAACGTGTCGTGATCGCCATGGCGCTGGCCTGCGGTCCCCGCCTCCTGATCGCCGACGAACCCACAACCGCACTCGACGTAACCGTCCAGAAGCACATCCTCGACCTCCTCGACGACCTCCGCCGGACCCGGAACATGGCCATGATCCTCATCACCCACGACCTGGGGGTGGTCAAGGGCCGGGCCGACGAGGTCATGGTCATGTATGCCGGCCACACCATGGAAGAAGCGCCAACGGCAACCCTGTTCGCCGAAATGCGCCATCCCTACACAGAGGCCCTGCTCGAGACCATCCCCCGCATCGACACCCCCAGCCACACCCGACTGGTTCCCATCCCAGGTCGGCCCCCCGAGGTGATCGACGTACTCGACGGTTGCCCCTTTGCTCCCCGGTGCCGCTACTCGATCGCCAGGTGCCTCACGAATCAACCGGACCTCACCTCCCACGGCACTGGCCACCTGTGCGCCTGCCACGCCCCGGTCGGCACCCCGTCAGGCACCGAGGCGCGCGCAGCGAACGAGTCGACCGGAACCACCGCCACTGGCCTCGACATGGACCAGTTCACCCGCAATGTTCCCGTCGCCGACCTGGGACAATCGGGAGAAGAAGGCTGATGGCTGGTAGCGGCACCGCCCACCTCCGCGGCCACGACGACGTCGTCCTGCGGGTCGAGAACCTCGTCATGGAGTTCCCGGCAGGCCGCCATCAGGTCGTCCACGCCGTATCCGATGTCAGCTTCGACATCCGTCGGGGCGAGACACTCGGCATCGTCGGGGAGTCGGGCTGCGGCAAGTCGACCACTGCCCGGGCCATCGTCCAGTTGCCGCCCCCCACCTCGGGTCGGGTGGTCCTCGACCCGGGCACCGATCAGGAGGCTGAGTTGACCACCCTCGAGGGCGAGGGCCTGCGGCAGGTGCGACCTCGGCTCCAGATGATCTTCCAGGACCCGATCTCGTCGCTCAACCCGCGCCGCCGGGTACGCGACATCGTCGGCGAGGGCCTCCACATCTGGGCAGAGGGATTAGACGACGAACAGATCAGGGCCAGGGTCGACGAAGTGCTCGAAGCCGTCGGCATCGACCCGACCGTGGCCGCCAACCGCCGTCCCCACGAGTTCTCCGGCGGCCAGTGCCAGAGAATCTCCATCGCAAGGGCGGTCGTGCTCGAACCCGAGATCCTCATCTGCGACGAACCGGTCTCAGCTCTCGACGTCTCCGTGCAGGCACAGATCCTGAACCTCCTGGAGGAGATGAAGAGCCGATATGGCCTGACGCTGGTGTTCATCGGTCACGACCTGTCGGTGGTCCGCAACGTCAGCGACCGGGTGATCGTCATGTACCTGGGCAAGGTGTGCGAGGTCGGTGGCGCCGACACCCTCTACTCGGTCCCCGCCCACCCCTACACCCGTGTGCTGTTGGCGTCCGCCCCTGAACCGGCATCAACCGTTGATGGGTCGGAGGCGGCCATAGGCGACGAGATCCCGTCGCCCATGGACCCGCCGTCCGGGTGCCGATTCCGGACCCGCTGTATCCGGGCCGACGACCGATGCACAGCCGAGGAACCCGTACTCCGGACCTTGGACGACGACCACTTCGTGGCCTGTCACTACCCCACGGCCGCCGGGCCATCCGGCGCATAGGGGTTGGCGAAATCCTTCAGCCGAGTCGGTCCAGGATCTGGTCCTCGTAGGACCAGTCGAAATCCCGGCCACCGGTCGTGGTGTGCCAGGCATGGGTATGGGCCACCATCGACGCCAGATCGTGTTCCGGCTCCCAGCCGGTGTCACGGCGTAGGGCGTCGATGCTGAACACCACGTTGCGGTTCCAACGGTGGATGTTCGGGGCAAGCCGCGGAATCACCGTGGTGAAACGGAAGCGGTGACGGATCGCGGCCTGTCGGCGCCGAGCCTCCTCGCTTGTGCGGATGTCGATGTTGGCCCGGGACTGTCCACCCGATTCGAACTCGATGCGACCGTCCCAGAGGTCCTCCATGAAAGTGGCGGGGATGAACCGGATGTCGGGTTCGACGCCCAGCACCTCGGCGGTGGTGTGCACGTAACCGAGGTCGGTGAAGTAGTCGCGTCCGGTCAGGTTGTATCGCCGGCCGAACGTGGCCGGATTGCCCATCAACGCCTCGAGGGCCCGGGCCTGGTCATCGACGTGGCCGACCTGGCCGACCGTGGTCCCGTCGCCGGGAACCAGAACCGGTCGTCCGGCCTCCAGGCGGGCATACATACGCTGTTCCCGGTCGGGGATGATGTTCCGAGGTCCGTAGACCATGGCGAAGGCCACCGTGGTAGCCGGGAAGCCACGCTCCGAGTGGGCCTCGGTGAGTAGGTCTTCGCAGAGCAACTTGTGCATCCCGTACTCGATTTGATCGTCGCCACGTTCGGCGGGGTGGTCCTCCCTGATGGGAAGTCGTTCGGTGGCCGAGTAGATGACGGTGGAGCTGGCGAACACGTAATGGTCGACCCGTCCCTCGAGGACCTCGACCATGAGTGCCACATCCCGGGGGTGGTAGGCCGTCATGTCCAGGACGACGTCGAACCTCCGGTCACTGAGAACCCCGCGGACCTGGGCGTGGTCGGAGCGGTCGGCTTTCAGCCGCTTGATGCCTTCGGGAAGCGGCGCCTCGGTCACTCCCCGGTTCAGGATGGTCACCTCGTGCCCGCAGCGGGCCAGTTCGTGGACGAGGGCCAGGCCGTTGAACTGCGTGCCGCCCATGACGAGTACCCGGAGGGGGTCTCCGGTCACGGGACCACGCTCTCCCAGATCTCCCGTTCGTCCGATTCGGGATCGGCGAGCAGGCCGCACTCGTCGTCGAGGTCCATCACGAGGCGGTGGTCGGGCTCGTAGGGCGGCCAGTCGCCGAGGGCGGAGGTCGAGGGGTCGCCGTGACGGATGAACGCGATCCATGAGTCGTGCATGGTCTCGGCGAGGGCGTCGGGGCGGGGGCCCTCGCCGAGGAACACGTCGGTACCCGGACCGTCGAGGGTGTTGAACGTGAACGGGATCTCGAGGGCGTGGGCGGCGCCGAACTGTCCCTCGAACGCCCGGGAGTCCCACGAGAAGCGGTACATCCACGTCGCGGCACCGTTGGCGTGGCGGTTCTCGGCCAGGCGTATGGCCGGTACACGGAAAACCCGGTCCGTGGCGATGGCGCAGGCCACCCAGCCGGCTTCCACGTCGGAGAGCCGCTGCCGGTAGCAGGCCAGCACGGCATCGGCATCGGGCGACATCCGGGCGGTGTAGCGGTGGACCCTGTCCTCGCTGAGGCCGGTCACGCCCCAGAGGGCCATCTCGTCCTCGTTGGTGCCGGTCAGGAGGCCGACTTCGCTTCCGGCCCCCTCGGCGATCAGTTCGTGGGGTGCCCGGGGCAGGGCCTCGTGGCCCCAGACCGGGTAGAAGGGCTCTGGGCCATGTGACGGACGGGTGCTGCGTTCGACGATCACCTGCTGCTGGGCCTCGAGGATCCGGTCGGCGCCGATCTCGAGCAACTCTGTGGCATTGGGCTCGCCGAGGGCGGCGAGGAACTGTGCCGAGATCTCCTTGCCGGACTCGGGATCGTGGGTGTTGTGGGCGGCACCGCTCTGGGCGATGGCCCGGTGGACGAGTCCGGCGGCGTGGGGCGAGGCCAGCACGTTGCAGACGCTGAAGGCGCCCGCCGACTCGCCACCGACGGTGACCCGGTCCGGGTCGCCGCCGAACGCCGCGATGTTGTCCCGGACCCATCCCAGGGCGGCGAGCTGGTCGAGGAAGCCGTTGACACCGGCTGAAGCGAACCGGTCACCGAGGTGCGGCGAGAGGTGGCAGAAGCCGAGGGCGCCCAGCCGGTAGTTGATCGTGACGACGACGATGTCTCCCCTGATGGCGAACGAGGTGCCGTCGTACCAGGGGGTCGCACCCTGGCCGTGCTGGTAGGCGCCACCGTGGATCCACACGTAGACGGGGCGTCGGGCGTCGTCGGCCGCCGGCGTCACCACGTTGAGGGTCAGGCAGTCCTCGTCCCAGGCGAGGAGTACCCGGTTGGTGAGACCCTCCCCGGGGAGCTGCGGTGCGGCCTTGCCGAAGCGGAGGGCGTCCCGGGTGCCGTCCCATGAATCGTGGGGTGTCGGCGCTGCGAAGCGTCGATCGCCGACGGGTGGCTCGGCATAGGGGATGCCTGCGAAGAGTTGGACACCCCGGCGATGACGCCCGCGGACCGTCCCGCAGGCCGTCTGCGCCAGGGGCCCCTCATCGTTCACGGTGTCGGCTCCATGTCGAATGGGGCCGGGTGGCGACCCGTTGGCGTCCATGCAGCGGTGGGCTGGATGTTCGGCGACATCGGCATGTTCCTCATTCGGGTTCCCGGCGGATGCCTGAACGGTAGCCGGGGCCACCTCCGGCGGAATCGTCGGGAGCCTCAACCCGTGATCCTGTCCGGAGTGTGGCACGCGCCGGGGCCACCCGCTCGGGATTTCGACGGAGTTCGGGTCAGGGGTTGGAAGAGGGTCCGTACCGACGGAAGAATCCCCCCGTGAGCGAGAGCCGTCCGTTGCAGGGCCTACGCGTGGTCGAGAGCTCGCTTCTGGGGCCCGGACTCGTGGCCACGTTCCTTGCCGACCTGGGCGCTGACGTCGTCAAGGTCGAGCCACCGAAGGGTGACTACATCCGCCAGATGACCTGGCCGATCGTGGAGGGCACGTCGCTGTTGCACCTGCACACGCACCGTGGGAAGCGCAGCATCGCCGTCGACCTCAAGTCCGACGAGGGTGTCGAGGTCTACAAGGACCTGGTCCGGGGTGCCGACGTCGTCGTCGAGGCGATGCGGCCCGGGTCCCTGGCGAGGCTCGGGCTCGGTGTCGACGACCTGCGGGCCGTCAACCCGCAGCTGGTCTTCTGCACGATCTCGGGCTACGGGGCGACCGGCCCCTACAGGGACATGCCGAGCCACGGCATCGCCTACGACACCTGGGCGGGGCTGGTCGAGCCGACGGTCGACGACGAGGGCTTCACCCGCATCCCGACACTGCCCAACGTCGGCATCAACGTGGGTCCGATGATCGGGGCGCTCGGCATCCTGGCGGCGGTGATCCGTGCCCGTGAGACCGGCGAGGGTGTGACCATCGAGGTGGCCCAGTCCGACGCGGCTGCCTACATGGACTGGTATCGCATCGAGACCTATCGGGCCTATGAGCGTCCCGACGACGTGGTCACCGGCAACCCCTCCGACGACTACGAACGGCGCGCTCCCGGCCTGGCCGGCATGTGGGAGGGGGTCCGCTACCAGATCTACGAGGCAGCCGACGGCCACGTGCTGTTCATGGCGTCCGAGCAGGCCTTCTGGAAGAACTTCTGCGGCGGCGTCGACCGCATGGACCTGTTCGAGCGATGGCCCGGCTCCACCTACGCCGACCACGCCCGCAACAACACCGAACTCCAGACCGAACTGCGCGACATCTTCCGCACGAAGACCTGTGCCGGCTGGTTGGACTTTGCCGACGCGGTCAACGTGCCGATCGCCCCGGTCAACACGCCGCAGACGGTTGCCGACGACCCGCAGTTCCGCCACCGACTGCCGTTCTACGGCATCGACGACGTGGGCGCCGAGCAACTGCCGCTACCCGTCTACGTCGAGGGTGAACTTCCGCCTACGCCGACGATGGCACCGGAGGTCGGCGAGCAGACCGATGAGGTGCTTGCGGACCTGGGCTACGACGCCGAGCGCATCGCCGACCTGCGATCGAGGGGCATCATCGGATCGGGTGGCTGAGAAGCGGTCGAGGCTACGAGGAGGCCGAGGTCCTGGTGCAAGTGATTGCCGTCCAGTCTTCGAACTTCGTTCGGTGTTCGGTGATGAGCGAGACCGGTCCGACCTCGAGATAGAGCCTCGCGACCTCGTCGGCACGTTCTTCGGGGATGCCGCTGAGCACGAGGGTTCCCCCTGACTGGGAAACCAGCCGCAGCACGTCCCGGGCGATCGCCTCGTGCACAGAGGGGAGGACGTTTGCCAGGACCAGGTCGAACGGGCCTTCCAGTTCGACAACGGGCGTCGTCGAGATGTCGATGTCCACGCTGTTGGCTGATGCGTTGTAGCGCGCCCAGGCCACGGCGTCAGGGTCGGTGTCAATGGCGATCACCGGGTCGGCGCCGACGAGTGCGGCGGCGATCGCCAGGACGCCGGAGCCGCAGCCGACATCGAGCACCGATAGCCCCTCCGGTTCGAGCCGGTCGATCTCGGCCAGCACCAGGACCGTGGAGGGGTGGCCGCCGTGGCCGAAGGTGGGCCCTGGGTCGATCGAGAACCGGATGCGGCCCACGGGCTCGCACCAGGGCGGATTGACCCCGAACCGGCCGACGACCGACGCCTGGAGGTGTTCCCGTTGGCTGACCGCCCAGTCGGGCAACTCGGTCGGGCCGTCGGGGATCACTCGCCCAACTTGAGCACGCGGGCCGCGTTGCCCCGCAGGAACCTGGGCCACACATCGTCGTTGAAGGGCACGTCGGCCAACTCGGCGAAGATCCGGTCCAGGGAGAGGCCCATCGGGAAGTAGCCGGCGTAGATGACCTTGTCGGCGCCCCGGGTGTTGGCGTAGTCGATGATCGCCTTCGGGTAGTACTTCGGCGAGAAGGCCGAGGTCGAGTAGTAGAGGTTGGGCCACTTCAGCATCAACTTGACGATGAGGTCCTCCCAGGGCTCGCACCCGTGGCGGGTCACGAACGTGAGGTCGGGGAAGTCGTACATGACCCGGTCGATGAGTTCGACCCGCTGGGGGGCGAAGGGCAGGCGGGGACCGGGGACGCCGGCACAGCAGAAGACCGGCAGGTCGAGTTCACAGCACACGGCGTAGAGGGCGTACATCTTGGGATCGTCGATCGGCACCTGCGGGTTGCCACCCGACGGGAAGAACGAGACGGCCCGGAGCCCCAACTCGTCGTGGAGGCTCCGGATCCTCCGAATCGACCCCATCACATCGTTGGGGTCGGGGTCGAAGGAGGGCAGGAACCGGTCGGGGTGCTCGGCGATGAGTGAGCGGGCGGTAGATCCGCTGGGGCCCACGCCGAGCAGGGCGTACTCGACGTTGTGGCGGTCCATGGCTGGCAGCAGCAGGTCGGCGCCTTCTGGTATCGGTGGCTCGGTCTCTTCGTTGTCGTCGTTCTCGGCCCCTCGTGCATCCGGCGAATAGGGCACGTCCTTGAACATGTACTGGGCGGGGAAGACCATCTCCCTGGACTCGTCGTCCTTGAGGGCCATGAGGTCCTTGTAGATCTTGCGGGCGCCGGGCCCGGCCTTGGTGCCCATCATGGTGTCGATGGCGGGGATGCTGTCGGGACCGGTCGGCATGCTCACGGTGCTCATCTTCCGGCCCGGTGAGGCTGTCCGCCAACCCGTGGTGCGAGACTCGGACCATGACAGGCGAAGTGGGAAGGCGACTCTCCTCGTTGAGCAGATCCGTCGAGGGCCACGTGGTGCTCGTCACCGGCGCCGGGTCGGGCATCGGGAGGGCCACGGCACACCTCTTCGCCGACGAGGGGGCACGGGTGGCGGTTACGGACCTGGACGCTGCTTCGGCGGACGACGTGGCGGCGGAGGTCACGGCTACAGGTGGCGATGCCCGGGCGTGGGCGCTGGACGTGACTGACGCTGCGGCTGTGCAGGGGGTGGTCACCGAAGTGGCGGCCTGGGGCGGGGTCCTCGACGTGCTGGTCAACAACGCCGGTGCGGCGGTAGGGCACCCCATCGACCACGATGACTTCGAGGAGACCTGGGACCTCGGCATCGACCTGTTGCTCACCTCGCTGACGCGCACGATCCGGGCGGCGTTACCGCACCTCCGGCAGGCGGCGGCTGGACGCATCGTGAACATCTCCTCGACGGAGGGCGTTGGCGGTTCGGCCAACATGGCTGCCTACACCGCCGCCAAGCACGGCGTAATCGGGCTCACCCGGTCTCTGGCCGTCGAACTGGGCGAGAGTGGCATCACCGTCAACGCCGTGTGTCCCGGACCGATCCACACAGGCATCACGTCGGCGATTCCCGAGGAGATGAAGGTCAAGTTCGCACGTCGCACGGTGCCGGTCCGCCGCTATGGAGAGCCGGAGGAGATTGCCCACGGCATCCTCCACCTGGCGCTTCCGGCGTCCTCCTACATCACCGGCCACGCGCTCCTGGTCGACGGCGGTATGACGATCAAGAACAACTGACCCGGCTGCCCGGGCGCTCCGGAGTCACCCCTGGTAGAGCACCAGGGCGTCATAGAGGACGGACGGCGCCTCGTTGTCGATGACGTGGATCGCCACCTGGGTGGCCACGAGGGTTCCCTTCTTGTGCTGCCGGGCCTCCCTGAGCCGGTTGCGGGCGTGCACGGTGGATCCTGACGGCACCGGTGCGAGGAACCGCAGGCCGTCGGCGCCGTAGTTGATCGCGTTCTGGTGGCCTGTGATCCGCACGTCGCCGGTCTTGTTGAGGCTCGGCAGGAGGCTGAGCGTGAGGAACCCGTGGGCGATCGGTCCGCCGAACGGGCCGGCGGTGGCCCGTTCGACGTCGACGTGGATCCACTGGTGGTCGTCAGTGAGGTCGGCGAACCCGTTCACCATCTCCTGGGTCACCTCGACCTCGGGTCCCCAGCCGCTCCAGTCGTCGCCGGCACTGGCGTTCAGTCCGTCGATGTCGTCGAAGGCGATTTCGTCCATATGCGTTCCTCCCAGTGTCATGTGTGCTGTATACGGTGGCCGTTGAGCGGATGCCGGGCCAACGTGGCCGGTTGTCTAGGGTCACGGGCCGTCGCCGGCGGCGGCGTCGGTAACAGCGAGACGGGGGATGCAACAAGTTGGATCGGCACTATCGCGAGGCGTGGGACGAGATGACGGCCCCGGGCGCACCGTTCGCCTGGTCGGTTGTCGACATCCGGGGCGTGCCGACGCGTGCCTATGACAGCGCCCCACCCAGCATGGCGCTGCTCTGGGCTGGCTCAGTGGCCCACGGCGACAAGGACTACATCGTCTACGAGGACGAACGCCTCAGCTACACCGAGGCCCACAGCCTCGTCGATGCCCTCTGCGCCCATCTCGCTTCTGTCGGAATCGGGCACGGCGACCGGGTGGCGATCGCCATGCGGAACTACCCCGAATGGGTGATCGGCTACTGGGCCACGGTCAAGGTCGGGGCGGCCGTTGTCGGCATGAACGCCTGGTGGACCCGGCCCGAGATGGAGTTCGGTCTCGCCGACTGTGAGGCCACCGTCCTGTTGTGCGACCGGGAGCGCCTCGAGCGGATCGCTCCGGGCCTCGATGTCCTGCGCGAGGAGCGCCGCCTCCACGTGGTGGCCGTGCGCACCGAGGGCGACCTGCCAGACGACGCCGTCCACTGGGACGACGCCCTGGCGGCGGCCGGTGAGCCGCCCGAGCCTCCTGTCATCGATCCTGAGGACGACGTCTGCATCTTCTACACGTCGGGCACCACCGGCCACCCGAAGGGCGCAGTGCTCACCCACCGGGGAGCGGTCTCGAACCTGTTGAACCTGGCCTTTTGGCAGTCCATGGCGGGCGCTGCCCAGGAGAAGGCCGTTGCCGCCGGCGAGGCGCCCCCCGGGTCGGACAAGGTGCAGGGCGAATCGAACCCCGGTTCGCTGCTGCCGGTGCCGCTGTTCCACGTCACGGGTTGCAACTGCTGCCTGCATCCGATCACCGCCGGCGGCGGGCGCCTGGTGCTGATGCACCGGTGGAACCCGGAGCGGGCCCTCGAGCTCATCGAACGCGAGCGTTGTTCGTCGATGAGCAGCGTGCCCACGATGGCCCGGGAGTTGATCAACAGCCCCGACTTCGACAAGCGCGACACTTCGAGCCTCGAACACCTCGGCGGAGGGGGCGCCGCCGTACAGCCCGACCTGGTGACCAAGATCGAGGAACGCATCCAGGGCCGGCCCAGCACCGGATACGGCCTCACCGAGGTGAACGGCGTCGTCACGATCAACTCGGCGCACTTCTTCCTCGCCAAGCCCGAGTCGGCCGGTCCGGTCCTGCCGGTCATGGAGGCCCGGATCGTGGCGGAGGACGGCACCGACCAGCCGGCGGGTGGCCTCGGCGAACTCTGGGTGCGGGGCGCCAACGTGTTCCGGGGCTACCTCAACCGGCCGGAGGCCAATGCCGAGATCCTCACCGACGGCTGGTTCCACACCGGCGACATCGGCTACCTCGACGACGACGGCTTCCTGTTCCTGGTCGACCGGGCAAAGGACATGGTCCTGCGGGGCGGCGAGAACGTCTACTCGGCCGAGGTCGAGGCCGCCATCTACGAGCACCCGGCCATCGCCGAGGCGGCCGTGTTCGCGGTCCCGGACGAGCGCCTGGGCGAGGCCGTCGGGGTGGCGATCCTGCTGCTGCCCGGCCAGACACTCGACGCCGACGACCTGCGGGTACACGTGGCGGGTCTCATCGCCTCGTTCAAGGTGCCCCGGCATGTGTGGTTCGTGGACGAGGCCCTGCCCCGGAACGCCAACGGAAAGTTCGTGAAGCGGGAGCTGCGCGAGACGCTGATCGGTACGCCGACGGCCTGAGCGCCCGAGGCAAGCGCTCGAACCGACATCCCCCGCTACCGTGGCGCCGATGGGCGAGCGCAATCCTCACCTGGTCGAGCGCCTCCAGGGGTTCGGCACCACGATCTTCACCGAGATGTCGGTGCTGGCGGCACGCACCGGCGCCATCAACCTGGGTCAGGGCTTCCCCGACGCCGACGGCCCCGACGAGGTGCTCGAGGCGGCCGTGGCGGCGATCCGGGCCGGCCACAACCAGTATCCGCCCGGAACGGGCATCCCGGCGTTACGCCGGGCGGTGGCGGACCACCAGCAGCGCTTCTACGGCCTTGACGTCGATCCCGACACCGAGGTGCTCGTCGCCGCCGGTGCGTCGGAGGCCATCGCCGCGGCGATGCTGGCGCTGGTCGAGCCCGGCGACGAGGTGGTGGTGTTCGAGCCGTACTTCGACCACTACGCCACCTCGATCGCCCTGGCGGGTGGACGGCGCCGGGTGGTCCGCTTGCAGGAACCGGACCTGCACTTCGACGTGGCCGACCTCGAGGCGGTCATTGGCCCCGACACCCGACTGATCCTGCTCAACTCCCCGCACAACCCGACCGGCAAGGTCTTCGACGCCGAGGAGTTGGCCCACATCGCCGCCCTGGCGATCGAGCACGACCTGCTGGTCGTGACCGACGAGGTGTACGAGCACCTCACCTTCGACGGCCTCCCGCACCTCCCGCTGGCCAGCCTGCCGGACATGGCCGAGCGCACCCTCACCATCTCGTCGGCCGGAAAGTCGTTCGGGTTCACAGGTTGGAAGATCGGCTGGGCACACGGCCCGGCAGAGTTGGTGTCGGCGGTCCTCGTGGCGAAGCAGTCGCTGACCTACGTCAGCGGCGGTCCGTTCCAGCACGCCGTGGTCACCGCCCTCGGCCTCGGCGATGCCTACTTCGCCGAGTTGGCCGACGACCTCCAGGACAAGCGCGACCTGTTCTGCGCCGGACTCGAGGCGGCGGGCTTCGAGTCACACCCGCCGTCGGGCACCTACTTCGCCACCGCCGACATCCGGCCCCTCGGCTACGAGGACGGTGTCGAGTTCTGCCTGGCGCTGCCGGAGCGCTGCGGGGTGGTTGCCGTGCCGAGCGGGGTCTTCTACGACGACGAGGTCGCCGGTCGCCACCTGGTGCGGTTCGCCTTCTGCAAGCAGCCAGAGGTGCTCACCGAGGCCGTCGAACGCCTCGCAACGCTGACGCCGGGGAGGGGTGCAAGGTGAAGGTCGCCGCCGTACAGCACGATGTGGTCTGGGAGGACCGTGCCGCCAACCACGCCCACCTCGCGGGGATGGTCGCCGAGGCGGCCGGCAGGGGGGCGGACCTGGTGGTGCTCACCGAGATGTTCCCGACCGGCTTCTCGCTGGCCACCGACCTGATCGTAGAGCCGCCCGACGGGCCGAGCGTCGAGTGGCTGTGTGCACAGTCCGCCCGCCACGGTTGCTGGACCGCCGGCTCGATTCCCACCCTCGACCTCGCCGACGAGCTTCCGGTGAACCGGTTCGTCGTGACCGCCCCCGACGGCACCACGCACCACTACGACAAGCTCTATCCGTTCTCGTACGCCCGGGAGCATGAGCGCTACCGGGCCGGCAACAGGCACGTCACGGTCGACATCGAAGGCGTCCGGACCACGCTGTTCGTCTGCTACGACCTGCGCTTCGCGGAGGCCTTCTGGGACCTGGCCCCCGACACCGACCTCTACCTCGTGCCCGCCAACTGGCCCGAGGCACGTCGGGAACATTGGAGCACGCTGCTGCGGGCACGGGCCATCGAGAACCAGGCCTACGTGGTGGGCGTCAACCGGGTCGGCACCGATCCGAAGCTCTCGTACACGGGCGACAGCGTGATCGTCGACCCGTTCGGCGAGGTGCTGGCCGAGGCCGAGCCGGGCCGCGAGGAGGTGCTCGTTGCCGAGGTCGACCCCGCACGGGTCGCCGAGGTGCGGGCGAACTACCCGTTCCTCCAGGACCGCCGCGGGTGACCACCCCCGACGTCCTCGGGCGGGTCCGTTCGCTGGTCGAGCCGGCACTGCGGGCGGTCGTAGAGGGGCTCGACGTCCGTCTGCGGTCCTCGTCGACCTACCACTTTGGTTGGACCGAGGTCGACGGCTCGTCGTCTGACCTGGGGTCCGGCAAGGGACTGCGCCCGGCGCTGGCGGTGCTCTCCGCCGAGGCGGTGGGCGCCGCCGCCGAGGTGGCCGTGCCGGGGGCCGTGGCAGTCGAGTTGGTGCACAACTTCTCCCTGGTTCACGACGACATCATCGACGGTGACATCGAGCGCCGGCACCGGGCGACCGTGTGGTCGGCGTTCGGCACCGACGAGGCGATCATCGCGGGCGACGCCCTCCACAACCTCGCCTACCAGGTGCTGCTCGACGATCCGTCGCCGCAGCGCCAGGAGGCCGCCGTCCGCCTGACCCGGGCCACGGCGGCGATGATCGCCGGCCAGGCCGCCGACATGGCCTTCGACGACCTGCCCACGGTGACGCTCGCCGAGTGCGTGGCCATGGAGGCCGACAAGACCGGGGCGCTGCTGGCCTATTCCGCCAGCGTCGGCGCCGTGCTGGCAGGAGCAACGGATGCCCAGGTCGATGCCCTCGACGAGTTCGGCATGGAGTTGGGCTGTGCCTATCAGGCCGTCGACGACGTGCTCGGCGTATGGGGCGACCCGTCGGTCACAGGCAAGCCGGTCGGCAATGACCTGCGCGAGCGCAAGAAGTCGCTGCCCGTGGCCGTGGTGCTCGACCAGGGCGGCGAGGCGGCCGACGAGTTGCTGGCGATCTACGGGAGTGACGCCGACCTCACCGACGACGACGTGGCCCGGGCGACGGCGGTGCTCGAGGCGGCGGGCGGGAGGTCGCACGCCGAGTCCTCGGCCGGCGCCCACCTGGTGCTTGCGCTCACGGCCCTGGACGGCCTGGGCTTCGACGACGGCGCTGTGGCCGACCTCAACGACCTCGCCCGCTTCGTCGCCGACCGCGACTTCTAGAGCCGCCGGATCGCCTCCGGCATCACGACGGGCGGACGAGGTGCGCCCTCAGTGCCTCGACCTCGGCGTGGGCGGTGCAGCCGGGGAGGTGGTCGTTGACCATGCCCATGGCCTGCATGAAGGCGTAGACGGTGGTCGGCCCGACGAACGTCCAGCCCCGGTGCTTGAGGTCCCTGCTCAGGGCGGTCGAGGTCGGCGTGGTGGCGGGGATCGACCCGTCCGCCTCGTGGACCGACGCCTCGGGCTCCCACGACCACACGTACGCCGCCAGCGACCCGAACTCGTCGGCCACCTCCAGGCAGCGGGAGGCGTTGCGGATCGTCGACTCGACCTTGCCGCGGTGCCGGATGATCCCGGCGTCGCCCAACAATCGCTCGACGTCGGCATCGCCGAAGCGGGCGACCAGCGCCGGGTCGAAGTCGTCGAACACCTCCCGGAAGCGCTCCCGCTTGCGCAGGATCGTCAGCCACGACAGCCCGGCCTGGAACCCCTCGAGGCAGATCTTCTCGAACAGTCGGCGGTCGTCGACCACGGGCCGGCCCCACTCGTGGTCGTGGTAGGCGATGTAGTCGGCGTGTGGGCCCGGCCACCTGCAGCGGGTGACGCCGTCGTCGCCGACGGCGAGATCGGCGCTCACCGTTCCCTCGTCGATCGAACCACGTTCCGGCTGGGACCCGTCATGGCTCCGACAGTACGCTCCCGCTGTCCCTGCCCCGACGCCTGTCCACACCGAATCGGAGTTCCCATGATCCTCATCGCCGGCACCATCTCCCTCGATCCCGACAAGGTCGACGAGGCGCTCGCTGCCATCGTGCCGCTCATGGCGGCTACCCACGCCGAGGACGGCTGCATCGACTACGTGCTGAGCGCCGATCCGCTCATGCCGGGCTGCATCCGCATCTTCGAGAAGTGGGAGGGTGACGAGGCCCTGGCCGTCCACATGAAGGCGCCGCACATGGCCGCGTTCCAGGGGAAGTTGGGTGGCCTCGGCGTGACCGGCCTGTCCGTCGAACGCTTCGACGGAGCCACCGCCTCGAAACTGTTCTAGGGGAAACGGCCGCTCAGCCGCCCGTTCCCACGGCACGGCCGTCGACGACCTGGTCGAGGTACTCGGAGAGGCCCCAGCCGGTCTTCCCGTCGCAGCGGAACCGGGTGAGCCCCTCGGTGATGCGGGTGTGGAGTAGATCCCCGTCGGGGGTGGTGCGGCGGTTCCGCAGCGGGATCAGGGATGTGACCGTGCCCCGCACCTCGTAGGTGCGCTCGTCGGTCGACACGACGGCGGTGAGTCCGGTCTGGTAGCCGTCGTCGTCCCAGTCGGTGTCGATCGCCACCTCGTGGATCTGGTGGTAGCGGTCGCCGTGGAGGACCATGCCGCCGGCGTTGCGGTCGGTGCCGTCCCGGCTGATCAGCGAGATCATCATGGCGAAGTCCTCGTCGAAGGCCATCGGCAGCCAGCGGTACCAGGAGATGGCCTGCCAGTAGCGGGCGCCCCACGACTTGTCCCGCAGCCCGAGGCCGTCGACCTCGAAGCGTTCGCCGTCGACCTCGATGGTTCCCGTGGCGGCGACATGCTGCTCGTAATGGGCCTTCGAGAACGACGACTCGGCGTCCTGTTCGGGTTCGAGGCCGGTCTCGGCGTCGACGGGCCGGCCTCCGTACATCGGGGAGATGCCCCGGTAGGCGAGGTCGACGAAGCACGGCACGGACGGGTTCTCGGAGAATGCCACCCTCGGGTCGGCCATCTGGCCGGGTTCGTCGAGCAGGCAGACTTTGCCCTCGTAGCGGACGCGGAGCCGCCGGAACGGTTCCTCGACGTCGATGCGCAGGCCGCCGGCGTCGAACACCTCGTTCGTCGTGATCGTGGGCCTCTGGTACATGAACCCCACCCGGCCGTCGGGTAGGTACACGCAGCACGACATCTCGGCGTAGCCCTCGTTGACGCGGTTTCCGATCCGGAACCATCCACCCACCGTCGTGGCGTGGTCGACGACGTTGAAATACATCGACTCGTTGTAGTTGGGGACCGGGTCGGGCTCGTGGTTGTACTCGTCCTCGGGCGCGAGGACGATCCGTGTCGCACGTTTCGGTTCAGCCATGGTGGCTCCCTTGGTTGGCCGCGAGTGTCGCGCCCCCCGGCCTCGAAGGCGCGATCGGGCCGCAGGTGGAAGGCGGTCGCCATGCGAAGCCCGGCTCGACCGGATGGGCCTCCGGCCCCTGACAGTGGCGGGATGGCGGTGTAGGTTCGACTGTCATGGACATTCGAAACATCACCAGCGTCGCAGACATCATCCTGACCGGGGCAGCCGAGAAGCCTGATGCCGAGATGCTCGTCATCGGCGACGAGCGCATCACGTGGGCCGAGATGAGGGACCGGGCCGGGCAGGTCGTCAACGCCCTGCGTGCGTCGGGGGTCGGCTCCCAGGAGCGCATCGCCTACATCGACAAGAATGGCGCCGAGTACTTCGAGTTGGCGTTCGGCTGCGGCCTCGCCAACTCGGTGACCGTTGCCGTCAACTGGCGGCTGGCCCCACCCGAGATGGCCTACATCGTCAACGACTCCCAGGCGAAGGTGCTGGTCATCCACGAGGAGTTCGCCGACCACCTGGCCGCCTTCGAGGCCGACCTCACCCACACCGAGACGATCCTCGTCATCGGCGACCACGCCACCCACGGCTCGTACTCCGACTGGCGCAATGCCCAGACCCCCGACTGCGACATCACCCCGCCGGGTGGGCCCGATGTTTCGATGCAGCTCTACACGTCGGGTACCACGGGCCTGCCCAAGGGCGCCCAACTGACCAACGACAACTTCAGGGCGTTGTTCGAGATCGTCGAATGGCAGATGGACGACGACAGCGTGAACATGGCCGTCATGCCGTTGTTCCACATCGCCGGTTCCGGCTGGGCCCTGTTCGGCATGGGCTGCGGTGCACGCACGATCATGACCCGCGAGTTCGATCCGGTGGCAGCCCTGCAGCTGATCGAGGTGGAAGGGGTCACCCATGCCCTCTTCGTACCCGCCATCCTGCAGTTCTTCCTGATGGTCCCGAGCGACAGCGTCGACCTCTCGACGATGGAGCTGATCGCCTACGGCGCCTCGCCGATCACCCAGGACGTCCTGGTCAAGTCCATGGAGATGTTCGGCTGCAACTTCATGCAGGTCTATGGCCTGACCGAGACCACCGGTGTCGTCACGCAACTCGACCCCGAGGACCACGATCCGGGCGGCCCCCGCGAGCACCTGCTGCGGTCGGCCGGCAAGCCCATCACCAACGTCGAGATCCGGATCGTCGACACCGACACCGGGGCGACGCTGCCCGACGGCGAGGTCGGCGAGGTGTGGATCCGGACGCCCCAGAACATGAAGGGCTACTGGAACATGGCCGAGGAGACCGCCAAGTCGTTCCCGGGCGACGGATGGTTCCGCTCGGGTGACGCCGCCTACATGGAGGACGGCTTCCTCTTCATCCACGACCGGGTCAAGGACATGATCATCTCCGGCGGCGAGAACGTGTACCCGGCCGAGGTCGAGAACGCCCTGATGGGACACGAGGGGATCGCCGACGTGGCGGTCATCGGCGTGCCGGACGACAAGTGGGGCGAGGTCGGCAAGGCCCTCGTCATAGCGGTCCCCGACGGTGGCGTCACCGGCGACGAGATCCTCGCCTTCGCCAGGGAGCGCCTGGCCGGATTCAAGTGTCCCAAGACAGTCGAGTTCGTCGAGGCGATCCCGCGCAACCCGTCGGGCAAGATCCTGAAACGCGAACTGCGCGACCCCTACTGGGAGGGCCGCGAGCGCAGGGTCAACTGACCTGCTGAAAGGTCCCCACCTTCAGGAGGCGCACGGCTGCTGACTAGGGTCGGCCGCCATGGAACACACCACACAGAACCGTCTGGACGGCAAGGTCGCCCTCGTGACCGGAGGCTCCCGCGGAATCGGCAAGGCAATCGCCGCCAGCCTCGCCGCGGCCGGTGCGAAGGTCATGATCACCAGCCGCAAGGCCGACTCCTGTGAGGCGGCGGTTGCAGAGCTTTCAGCGGAGACCGGCGGCGACCTGGCCTACGAGGCAGGGAACGTCGGCAGGGCAGAGGACATGGAGCGGGTCGTTGCAGCCACGATCGACACGTTTGGCGCCGTCGACATCCTCGTCAACAACGCAGCCACGAACCCCTACGCCGGACCGGTCATCGACGCCGACCTGCCCCGCTGGCAAAAAACGCTCGACGTCAACCTGACGGCGCCCCTGGCCTGGACCCAGGCCTGCTGGAACGCATGGATGAGGGAACACGGCGGCAACATCGTGAACATCTCGTCGGTCGGTGCGTTCCACACCAACCAGATACTCGGCACCTACGACATCTCGAAGTCGGCGCTGCTCCACCTGACCCGGCAGCTCGCCGCCGAACTCGCCCCCGGGGTTCGTGTCAACGCCGTGTGCCCTGGCCTCATCAAGACCGACTTCGCCCGAGCGTTGTGGGACGAGGGGCGAGGCGAGGATGTGGCCCAGGGGTATCCGCTCAAGCGCCTCGGCGAGCCTGAGGACATCGCCCAGGCCGTGCTCTTCCTGACCACCGACTCCTCGAGTTGGATCACCGGCCAGGAGATCGTCGCCGACGGCGGCGGCGAGATCGGCTTCCCCCGTGTCTGAGCACCCATAACCGCTCCCACCGACCACCGACCACCGGCCCGTCCATCCGACCGTCGGGCTACCGCATCGAGGCGGACGGTGCCAGCGTCGTGCTGGGCGGCGACACGGTTCCGTGTGCAGCCCTCGACGGGCTCTGCACCGGCGCTGACGCCCATGTCCAGAAGGTCATCCGCGACGACCTGATAAGCCAGGCGCCCATTGCGTGGCTCAACGACGTGATCGACTACCACCCGACCGTGGTCGATGTCGCACAGACGGCGGCCAGGGCCGGCGTCGGCACGCTGGTGCTCAACCACTGCGCGCCCACCCCGATGCCGGGCACCGGGTCGGGCCGGGTCGCCATCGCGGCAGAGCACTTGGACGGCGAGGTTCTGCTCCCGGACGACCTGGACCGGATGCTGGTCGAGCCGGCCGGGTAGGACAGAAGCGGCCGGTTCAGACCTCGAGTTGGCCTGCGAGGCCCTCGGCGGCCTCGATGAACTCCTCGATCATGTCCATCACGACCTGTCCGGTACCACGGGTGCGGTTCATGGAGCCGACGATCTGGCCGACGAAGTAGGTCGCCAACTTCTCGGCGCCGGAGCCCTCGTGGTGGGAGGCCCGGTTGATGCGCAGCAGCGCCTGGTCGGTCAGCATCGGCTGGAACGGCATGCCCAACGGGTCGGGGGTGTCGTCGCGGTCCCATTCCTCTGTCCAGGCGGTGCGCAGCATCCGGGCCGGCTTGCCGGTGATCGAACGGGAGCGCAGGGTGTCGGTGGTCGCTGCGTCGAGCATCTTCTGCTTGACCACGGGGTTCGTCTCGGCCTCCTCGGTGGTGAGCCACACTGAACCGCACCACACCCCGGCGGCACCGAGCGTCAGCGATGCGGCCATCTGGCGGCCGCGGCCGATGCCGCCGGCTGCGAGCACCGGAACCGGGGCGACTGCGTCGACGACCTCGGGGATCAGCACCATGGTGCCGATCTCGCCGGTGTGTCCGCCCCCCTCGCCTCCCTGGGCGATGATCAGGTCGACCCCGACCGCCACGTGCCGCTCGGCATGTACCCGGGTGCCGGCCAGGGCGCCGACCCTGACACCCTCCTCATGGCAGCGTCGGACCATCTCGGGTGGCGGTGAACCGAGGGCGTTCGCGATGAGCGCCGGCCGGTGGGCGAGGGCGATGTCGAGCTGCCGTTGGGCCCGGTTGAGGGAGAACGGGGCGTCGCCGGGCCGTTGTGCCCAACCCGCAGGGTCGTCGGGGTCCGGGGGCACCTCGTAGCGCTCGAGGATCTCGTCGAGGAACTCCCGATGGGTGCCGGGGATAAGGGCGGCGATGTCGGCGGTCTGGAACCCACCCGACTCGTCGCCTGCGTAGCGGGCGGGGACGATGAGGTCGACGCCGTAGGGGCGGTCGCCGACCTCCTCCTCGATCCACGCCAGATCCACCTCGAGGGCCTCGTCGCTGTGGGCGACGGCGCCCAGCACGCCGAGGCCACCGGCCCTGGACACGGCGGCGACCACGTCCCGGCAGTGGCTGAAGGCGAAGATCGGGAATTCGATGCCGAACATCTCGGTGACTGGTGTCTTCATGGGGGGCTCATTTCGTTGTCGGGGGTCGGGTCAGACGGCGACGAGGCCGTCGGGGTCGATCTCGGCAGCCATGCCGATGTGTTCGTCGACGGTCATGGCGGCCAGGCGCCGGGGGTCGTGGGTCGTGCCCCAGGTGCGGGCGTCGCCGGGGGTGCGCAGTGCGACGAGGGCGTGGGTGGGTGAGTTGTCGCGGTCGTGCATCACCGTGTAGCCCTCGATGGTCGCCGTGCCGACGTAGGCGTGGTCGGCAGTGCGGGTCGGCAGGCCGGCAGCCGCCTTCCGGACGTCGACTACCCGGAAGGCCTGCTTGGGGGGCTCGGTGCCGTAGATACCGAAGGCGTGCTTGGTGGCGTAGCCGCCGTTGGCGTGGACGAGTCCGGTCCCCGGCCGTTCGCGCATGTGGTGGACGAGGGCGGCGATGGCCTGGCCGCTGTAGTTGTTGAACGGTCCACCGGCGAACGTGAGCCCGCCTGTGACCGTGAGTGGCCGGTCGTGGCTGATGCCCAGCTCGGCTGTGGAGATCTGCACGGACGAAGGGAAGCAGGAGTAGAGGTCGAGGTGGGTGAGGTCGTCGATCCCGAGGCCGACGGCCGCAAGGGCTGCCTCACCCGCCAACTTCAGCACCGGTGCCCGGTGGAGGTCGAAGCGCTCGCTGATCCACGTCGTATCGAGTCCGACGCTGCCGGAGAGGGGGAACACCCAGCGGTCCCGGGGCACGCCGAGCGCCTGGGCGCGTTCGGCCGAGAGCACCAACACGGCCGACGCCTGGTCGACGTCGTTGTGGGCATTCATGGCGACGGTGTACGGCGCACCGACGAGACGGTTGGCCGCGGAGGGCGTGGAGATCTCGTCGGCGGTCATGGGCGTGCGGACGGCGGCGTGCGGGTTGTCGACTGCGACGGCGTTGAAGCCGGCCCAGAGCCCACCCAGACGCCGACGGTGCTCGTCGATCGACTCACCCCGGTCGTACCGGATGGCCGAGTCGAGCAGTGGGTAGACGGAGATGGGGGCATCGATGCCGCGTGCCTCCTCCTCGCTGGTCGCCATCACGAGCGTGTCACCGAACTGCCGGGCCGGTGGCAGGTCGGTGTCGGCGTCCCGACGGATGTCGACACCCAGTCGTCGGGCCCGCCGGCGTGAGGCATTGACCTCGCCACCCAGCACCGCAGCGGCGTCGATCTCGCCGGCCCGGATGCGGGCGGCCAGGTCGTTCAGGAGCAGTTGGGGAGAGTGGCCGGACCACGCGGTGACGAGGGTGTCGACATCGACGGCCCTGACGAGGTCGGCGACCTGGCGACCGGGGTCGGTGTAGCGCCAGAGGCCGCCGGCCACGCCGATGAGGTCGAGTCCGGTGAGGCAACCCGGAGAGTCGGCGTCGATCGCCGCCGAGTGCAGCGCATCGACCATAAGTTCGAGGGGCGTGCGGGCCTGCCTGGGGTCGTCGATCCGGTCGGTCACCTGGGCGGCGCCGACGATGACCGGGGTGCGGAGGTCGATGGCCATGCCCCCAGCATGCAGCACGGCCGTGTCCGTTGCCGAGGCGCGCCCCTGTTAGGCGCACTTCACAGCGGCCTACACTCCCGGTCATGGTCTACGAGACACCCGAGTACCACCCGGCGTTCGAGGAGTACTGCGAGGCCATCTTCGAGTTGGCCGAGGACGACTTCGATGTGATCCAGGCCCGCATCGCCGATCGCCTCGAAGTGAGCCGGCCGGCGGTTTCCGAGATGATCCGGCGCCTGGAGTCCGAGGGCCTCGTGGCGACAGGCGACGGTGCCATCTCACTAACCGTCGACGGCATGGAACTGGCCACACAGGTGGTCAGGCGCCATCGCATCGCCGAACGCTTCCTGACCGATGTCCTGGGCCTGAACTGGACCGACGCCCACCACGAGGCCGGCAAGTGGGAGCACGTGATCTCGCCGGTGGTCGAAAGGGCGCTGGTCCGCGTGTTGGGCGAGCCCACCACCTGCCCGCACGGAAACCCGATCCCCGGTTCCGACTACAGAGAACCCGACACCCGCCACCTGGCTGATGTATCGGTGGGTGCCGGGTTCACGGTGAACCGGATCACCGAGGAACTCGAGTTCGAACCGGGCCTGCTCGAGTTCCTCGAGGAGTCGGCGCTGATGCCCGGCAACCGGGGCGTGGTCACGGCAGCGTCACCGGACGGCACGGTGACCGTCGAGGTCTCGGGCACCCGGGTCGGCGTCGGGTTGTTCGCCGCCGAACGCATCCTCGTCACCGACTGAAGGCCGGCCTGCGGGTTGCGAACACGGCTCAGGCCAGGTGGTCCGACCGGCGTACCACGAGGAGCCAGGTCAGCAGGGCGCTGATCGCCACGAGCACGAGTGACAGGATCGCCATCTCGGCGAGGTACAGAGCCTCGTAGGTGTCCCAGATCCGGACGACGAGCGTCCGGAACCCGATCGGCGACACCAGCAGGGTGGTGGGCAGTTCCTTCATGGTGGAGAGCATCACCAGGCCTCCTCCGGCGGCCAGGCCGGGTGCCATGATCGGTAGGTCGACCGTGAAGAACCGTCGTAGTCGACCGGCACCGAGCAGGCGGGCGGCGTCGTTCATCTGCCGGGGCACGGACGAGACCGCCACCTGGGCGGTTCGTACCGCCAGGGCACCGAAGTGCACGACGTAGGCGAACACGAGGACCGGCATCGTGCCGATCAGGAACTCGAACGGCGATGCATGGAGGGTCCAGAAGATGAGCGAGATCGCCACCACCAGGCCGGGGATGGCGAAGCCGGCCACCACCACGCTGTTGACGATGCCGCCCAGTCGGGAGCGGTGGCGGGCCAGCAGGTAGGCCACGGGCAGCACCACGGCGATGGCGACGACGGCGGTGACCATGCTGACCCACACCGTGCTCCATGTGGCGCCGGCCACGTCGCCCCAGTCGAGGCGGAGTTCGGCCAGGCCGCGGCGCTGCCGGAACCAGCCGAACAGCCCCCAGTCGGCCAGCGAGACGGCGGGGGCGAACAGTGCCAGGCCCACGACCAGCGAGCAGGTGGCGATGGCCGGAGCCTTCCAGCGGCCGAGCGGGATGCGCAGGGAGGACCGGTCGCCGATCACCTCGGAGCGCGACCCACGTCGGGCCACGGTGCGTTCGGTGGCGACGACCAGCAGGGCCAGGGCGAGTAGCAGGAGGGCGAGGGCGAAGGAGCGGCCCTGGTCGAACAGGCGGGTGCGGTAGATGGTCTGGGTGAGGGTTTCGAACCGCATCAGGTGGACTGCGCCGAAGTCGCTGACCGTGTAGAGGAAGACGAGCAGGGCGCCGGCGGCGATCGACGACGACGCCTGGGGCAGGACGACGCGCCGGAACACCTGCAGGGGCCGGTCGCCGAGGAGGCGGGCGTTTTCCTCGAGCGATGACGGGAGGGCGGAGAGCCGGGCCGCCACCGGAAGGTACACGTAGGGGTAGGTGAACAGCGTCAGGACCAGCCACGAACCGGCAAGGCCGTGGAGTCGGAACTGGAGGTCGAGGCCGAGGTGGCCGGCCAGGTCGTGCACGATGCCGCCGGGTGTCAGGCCTGAGCGGAAGGCGGCTGCCCCCACGAAGCTGGGGTACACGAGCGGGAGGGGGGCGACGACGCGCCAGAACCGGCGCAGCGGGAGGTCGGTGCGGATGGTGAGCCATGCCAGTGCGGTGCCGAGCAGCGCCGTCGATGCGGACACCAGGAACGCCAACTGGACCGTGTGCCAGAGCGGCTCGAGTGACCGTCGTTCGACGAGCAGGTGGAGGGCGCCTCCGGTCAGCGCCCGCCAGAGCACATATCCCCCCGGGAGGGCGAACAGTGTCGCCACGGCGATGGCGCCGACCGAGAGGTCCCACGGTGGCTGCCCGATCCCTGCCCGGGACCGGGCAGCGTTGGCCGCGGAGGGTGCGGCCGCTGGGTTCTCGCTCATCGCACCATTGTGGTTCCCGCCACGGAATCCGCTACTGGTCGAGGACCCCACTGGCCTCGATAATCTCGATGGTCCGCTTGAACTCGGCGGCCATGTCGTCGATGTCGATGGCGCCGACGGTGTCGGCGGGCCGCTCGGGGAGCCTGTCGGCGGGTGCCACGCCGATGGCCAGCGGGTACTCGAAGACCGTGTCGGTCAGGTAGCGCTGCTGTCCGTCGCCCAGTAGGAAGGCCAGGAACCGGTTGGCGATCTCCTTGTCGTCGCTGCTGTCGAGGATCGAGGCGGTGGCGATGATCATGAGGCCGCCGTCGTCGCCGGGGGCGAATCCGTGGTTGGCCGAGCGTTGGTCGTCGCCGTTCTTGGCGACCTCCTGGTGGTTGTAGTAGTGGTTGACGAGCCCGAAGCGCACCTCGTCGCGGCCGACGGCTTCGACGATGGCCCGGTTCTTGGGGTAGAAGTGCGAGCCGTTGGCGACCATGTCTTCGAGCCAGCCGATGGCGACGTCGTCGCCGTTGCGGAGGCGGAAGACGGTGAACCAGTCCTGGAACGACGAGTTCGAGCCGGGGACGGCGACGAGGCCTTCGTACCCGGGGCCGGTCAGGTCGAAGATCGAGTCGGGGAGGTCGGCCTCGGGCACCTCGTCGATGTTGTAGACGAGGACGCGGGCACGGCCGGCGAAGCCGACCCAGTTGCCGTTGCCTGCACGGTTGGAGGCGTCGACCTCGGCTAGTACGTCGTCGTCGAGCCCGGCCAGCATCCCGAGGTCGTCGAGGTAGCCGGTCGGGCCTGGGCTGCGGGACAGGAACACGTCGGCGGTGGTCTTGGTGCCCTCGGTCTCGAGGGTGAGCGCCATGTCGTTGGAGGATCCGTAGCGGGCCTCGACGGCGATGCCGGTTTCGGCGGCGAAGGCCTCGAAGATGGGGCCGACGAGGCTCTCGGAGCGGCCGGAGTAGATCGTGATCGACTTGTCGTCGTCGCTCCCGCAGCCGGTGAGGCCGGCGGCTCCGGCCAGGAGGCTGACGCCGAGCAGTAGGTGGACGCCGAGGCGACGAGCGTGCGCGGAGGAGAAGCACATGGCTGGAATGGCTCCTGAAGGTAGGTGTCTGCGTAGTGTTAAGAGACCTTAACTAACAGACACCAAGGTTCACAACCCGAGGGCCACCGCTCCCGACCCGACATAGGTCACACCGACGCGGTCGCCCCGTCGGTGGGTCAGGTCGGCCTCGGTCCGTACCTTGACCGAAGGGCCTTCGTCCAGCAGAACGTGGACCATGGCGTCGTGGCCGTAGTACTCGACCAGTTCGATCGTGCCGTTGTCGCCCTCGCCGACAGCCAGGTCCTCGGGCCGAAGCAGCAGGTCGGCGGGACCGTCGCAGCTGACCAGCACCGGCACCTCACCGACGGGCGTCCGGCACGAACCGACCGGTCGGTTGCAGCGGAACAGGTTGGCGTCGCCGACGAAGGTGGCCACCCAGCGGTCGGCGGGTCGCCGGTAGAGGTCGTCGGGCGTGCCGACCTGGGCCAGGCGGCCGTCGTGGAGCACCGCCACCCGGTCGCCGAGCACGAACGCCTCCTCCTGGTCGTGGGTGACGAAGATGGTGGTGATGCCGAGGTCGACGAGCAGGCGGTGCATCTCGGCACGGACCTGGAGGCGCAGGGTGGCGTCGAGGTTCGAGAAGGGCTCGTCGAGGAGCAGGACCCCCGGCCGGGGAGCGAGCGCCCTGGCCAGGGCCACCCGTTGCTGCTGACCACCGGAGAGCGTGCCGGGCATGCGGTCGGCCACGTCGGTGAGGCCGACCATTTCGAGTGCCTCGTCCACCCGACCGTTGCGGCGCTGGTCCCGGGGAAGCCCGTAGGCCACGTTGCGTCGGACGTCGAGGTGGGGGAACAGGGCGCCGTCCTGGAACACCATGCCGATCCGCCGCCGTTCGGGCGGCACGAAGGTCCCATTGCCCGTGACGGTGTGGTTGCCGACCGAGATGGTGCCCCGGTCGGGTCGCTCGAGCCCGGCAATGGACCGCAGCAGCGTGGTCTTGCCACAGCCGCTGGGGCCGAGTAGGGCGACGAGTTCGCCGGGTGCGACCTCGAGGGAGAGCTCCGTGAGCACGGGCGGCCCGTCGTAGGCGACGGACAGGTCCTCGACCCGGAGCCCGGCGGGGGCGACGTCTTCGCCCCGGGTGGCCCGGATGTTCATCATGCCTAACAGACTAGGGGTGGTTGTCCGCACAACCCAAGACCGCCGCTGGGGGCACGTCGCTCCTGCCCATTGGCTACCGTGCCCGTCATGACCGACGTCTCCATCGGCTGGGTCGGGCTGGCGGCCTCGCTGCTGCTGGTGGCGGTAACCGTAGGCGTGTCCCGGGGGTGGCGGCTCGGCCTCGAACAGGACCTGGTCGTGGCCTCCGCCCGTGCGATCGGCCAACTGCTGCTCGCCGGCTGGGCCCTCACGCTGCTGCTGGCCGACGACGTCCAGATCGCCTGGGCATGGCTCTGGGTGGCCACCATGGTGCCGGTTGCCGCCTGGTCGGCCCGTCGTCGCGAACCCCGCCTGCCGGGGATCATGGTGACCACGACCGTCGGCTACACGCTGGGCCTCGGTGCCTCGTTGGCCGTGGTGTTCGGCTTCGACGTCCTTCCCTACGAGGCCCGGGTGCTGGTGCCGGTGTCCGGGATGGTCGTCGGCAACTCGCTCAAGGTCGTGGTGGTCGCCGCCACCCGACTCGTCGACGGCTTCCGCGACCGGGCCGGTGAGGTCGAGGCGCTGCTCGCCCTGGGTTTCGATCGACGGCGGGCCTCGCGGGACGTCACCGCCGAGGCGTTGCGGCTGGCGATCCGCCCTCAGGTCGAGATCACGCGCTCGGTCGGCATGGTGTTCCTGCCGGGAGCCCTGACCGGGATGATCCTCGCCGGGGTCGACCCGCTGGATGCAGCCCTCGTGCAGGCGGCAATCCTGTTCCTGATCCTCGGTTCGGCGGCGATCACCGGCCTGGTCGTGGTTCTGGAGGGTGCCAGACGGTTCCTGACCGCCGACCAGCGCCTGGTGCTGCCGGATCAGCCCGCCGACTGAGCCCCCAGCGACTTCAGCGCTGCGAGTACGGCAGGGATCGACAGGCCCACCACGTTCTCCCTGCAGCCGTCGACCTTGGTGACGAAGCCGGCAGCGCCGCCCTGGATGGCATACGCCCCCGCCTTGTCGAGGGGCTCGCCGGTGGCCACGTAGGCGTCGATCTCATCGTCATCGAACTCTCGGAACGTGACGAGCGTGCGAACCACGCCGGAGATCGTGTAGCCGCCGTGGCACACCGCCAGTCCGCCGACCACCTCGTGGGTGCGGCCCGACAGTCGTCGCAGCATGTCGGTCGCCCAGTCGGGCCGGCCGGGCTTGCCGAGCACCTCGCCGTCGAGCACCACCACCGTGTCGGCGGCGAGCCCGGTCTCGTGGTTGTCGACGACGGCAGCGAGCTTGGCCATGGCGAGCCGCTCCACGAGGGCGGCCGGGTCCTCGCCCGGCTGTGGCGTCTCGTCGACGTCGGGCCGCCGGACCTTCGGATTGAAGCCGTGCGCCCGGAGCAGGTCGAGCCGTTGTGGCGAGCCCGAAGCCAGGATCAGCCGTTGGGCGTCGTCAGCCACCGGAGACGAGGACCTCGGCCTCGGCGGGTGGAGGGGTGGCGTCGTCGGGGTCGTCCAGCCAGCCCTCGGGCAGAACGACCCGCCGGGGGCCGTTGCGGTGGCTGCGGGGGATCCGTAGCGAATCCGGGTCGAGCGTGAGGTGCGGGTCGAGGTCGGCCAACTGCCGGTCGAGGTCGTCGAGCGAGTCGATGGCCTGGAGGTCGCGGCGGACCGCCGGCCCGGTGGCGTAGCCCTTGAGGTACCAGGCGGTGTGCTTGCGGAAGTCCCGGATGCCGTGCGGGCCGGCCCAGTCGACCAGCAGGCGGGCATGGCGCCACATCGTGGCGGCCACCTCGTCGAGCCGGGGCGGGTCACCGGGCTCGCTGCCACCCGAGGTGGGTGTCGGGCCGAACACGGCGGCCAGGTCGCCGAACAGCCAGGGGCGGCCGAGGCAGCCCCGTCCCACGACGACACCGTCGCAGCCGGTGCTGCGCAACAGGCGTAGGGCGTCCCACGGCTCCCAGATGTCGCCGTTGCCGAAGACGGGGATCGAGGTGACGGCCGCCTTGAGGTCCGCAACGGCCGACCAGTCGGCCTCGCCGGAGTAGAGCTGCTCGGCGGTCCGGGCGTGGAGCGCCACCGATGCGGCACCGAGGTCCTCGGCGATGCGGCCGGCGTCGAGGAAGGTGAGGTGGTCGGCGTCGGTGCCGAGCCGGAACTTCACGGTGACCGGCACGTCGCCGGTTGCATCGATGGCAGCGCCAACGATGGCGGCGAACAGGCGGGGCTTGAGCGGGATCGCCGCTCCGCCGCCCTTTCGAGTCACCTTCGGCATGGGGCAGCCGAAGTTGAGGTCGATGTGGTCGACCCGGTCCTCGCGGACGAGCATCCGCGCTGCACGGCCGACGCTGTCGGGCTCGGTGCCGTAGAGCTGGATGCTGCGGGGTGACTCGTCGGGGGCGAAGTGGCTGAGCCGGCTGGTCTTGAGGTGGCCGTCGACGAGGCCCCTGGCGGTGATCATCTCGCTGACGTAGAGCCCGGCGCCGTGTTCCCGGCAGAGGGTGCGGAACGGGGCGTTGGTGACGCCGGCCATCGGTGCCAGCACGACCGGCGGCCAGACCTCGAGCGGGCCGATGCGGGGTGCGGCGAACTCGCCCGGGGCGGCGGGCGCCACATCGGCGTTTACGGAGGTGCGAAGGCCCATGCCACAAGGCTAGGCGCGGGGCCTAGAGGGCGAGCCGCAAGCCCCGGTGGCAGGTCGTGTCCACCGGCGCCGTGGCGGACCGGGCCGCCGGCCGGTAGCGGTAACAGTAGCTGTCGTGGCACAGGAACGAGCCACCCTTGACGACCCGGTCGGTGCCTAACGGCGGTCCGGTGGGGTCAACGAGGGGCCGCTCGCCGGGGTGCCGCGTGGCGAACCAGTCGGCGCACCACTCCCAGACGTTGCCCGAACAGTTGTGGAGCCCGAATCCGTTGGGGGCGAAGGCGTCGACGGGGCAGGTGCCGGCATATCCGTCCTCGGCGGTGTCCTCGCTCGGGAACGTGCCCGTCCAGATGTTGCAGCGGTGCTCGCCTCCGGGCATGAGGTCGTCGCCCCAGGGGAGGCGGGCCTGGTCGAGGCCGCCCCGGGCGGCGTACTCCCACTCGGCCTCGGTGGGCAGGCGGCCGCCGGCCCATTCGGAGAAGGCGACGGCGTCGAACCACGAGAGGTGGACGACGGGATGGTCCGCCCGGCCGTCGAGGTCGCTGTGCGGGCCTTCGGGGTGTCGCCAGTCGGCGCCGTGTACCTGGCGCCACCATTCGGCGCCGACGACGCCCCGGGTCTCGGGAAAGTCGTCGGGGAGATGGCCGCCGAACACGAACGACCAGGTTTCGATCTCGGCGGTGGTGCGGTGGCCGGTGGCTTCGACGAAGGAGGCGAACTCGGCCGTGGTGACCGCTGTGGCCGAGATGGCGAAGGGTGAGAGTTTGACGTCGCGCACGGGACCCTCGCCGTCGTCGAGGTAGCGGTCCGGGTCGTCGCCGCCCATGCGGAAGATGCCGCCGGGGAGGTCGACCAGCCGGACAAGCGGATCGGTACCCATCACAGGCCTGCCGTGAACTCGCGGATCGCCGCTACACACTCGGCGGCGGCCTTCACGTGGACCATGTGCCCCTGGTCGGGGACGACCACGGTGGCGCGCACGTCGAGGTCGCGCTCGAACAGGTTCGCCGAGGCGGCGAAGCGCCTGTCCCTCTCGCCCAACAGCACCAGCACCGGGCAGGTGATCTCGGCGAGGTTGTCGATGACCTGGGCGTCGACGTGCAGCGAGAGTTCCGCGACGCCGGGTGCCAGGTCGAGCTTCTCGGCGGCGGCCATGACCGAGGCGTTCCACTCCTCGCGGGCCTCGGGCTTGCGGAATCCGGGGCCGGTGGCGATGAGCACCAGGGCGGCCACGTCATCGGGGTGGCTGAGCGTGTGGGCAAGCGAGAGGTAGCCGCCGAGGCTGTGCCCGACCAGCACGGCGGGACGGCCGGCCTCGTCGAGGACGGTGGACAGGTCGTCGAGGGCATGTTCGCGGCTGTAGCTGCCGGGGGGCGGCGTGCCGCTTCCACCGTGGCCACGGAGGTCCCAGGTGCTGACGGCGTGGTCGGCGGAGAGGTCGTCGGCGATCGCGTTCCAGACCGAGCGCTCGTTGGCCCAGCCGGTCGTGCACACGAGGCGCATGGCGTGGTTCCCGGTGTTCGGGCCCCGATGCTCGACCGCGATCTCGGTGCCGTCGGTGCTGGTGGTCATCGCAACGGCCGGAAGAACTCGCGTATGTCGGCCAGAAGCACCTCGGGTTGTTCGAGGGCAGCGAAGTGACCGCCGACCTCGTGGTCGGCCCAGAAGGTGAGGTTGAACTTCGGTTCCACCCAGCGGCGGCGGGCGCCCATCAGTTCCTTCGGGAAGACGGACACGCCGAGTGGCACATCGCCGGTGTCGCCGAACGAGCCCATGCCGGCCTTCGACGTCTCGTAGTACATGCGGGTCGACGAGTTGATGGTGCGGGTGAACCAGTAGACGCTCACGTTGGTGAGGAGTCGGTCGCGCGACACGGCGGTGAGCGGGTCGCCGTCATGGTCGGTCCAGCCGTGGAACTTCTCGCCGATCCACGACAGCAACCCGGCTGGTGAGTCGTTGAGGCCGGTGCCGAGGGTCTGGGGGCGCGTCTCCTGGATCCGGAAGTAGCCGTTGTCCTCGGCCAGGTACCAGTTGAGGCGGTCCATCACCTGTTGTTCGAGGGGGGTGATGTCGGCGAAGTCGTCATCGTTGCCGGCGGGGCCTGCAGCCATCATGTTGACATGGCAGCCGACCACGTGGTCGGGGTCGACCTGGGCGATGTGGCGGGAGATCATCGAACCCCAGTCGCCGCCCTGTACTCCGTAGTGGTCATAGCCGAGGCGTGCGGCCAGTGCGGCGAAGGCCTCGCTGGTGCGGCCGACGCCCCAGCCCCGCTCGGTGGTGGGGCCGGACCAGCCGTATCCGGGCAGCGACGGGATGATCACGTGGAAGGCATCATCGGCGTCACCGCCGTGGGCGGTCGGGTCGGTGAGCGGGCCGACGAGGTCGAGGAACTCGACGACCGAGCCGGGCCAGCCGTGGCTGAGCAGCAGTGGCAGGGCATCGTCGTGGGGGGAGCGCTGGTGGATGGCGTGGAGGTTCTGGCCATCGACCTCGGTGGTGATGTGGTCGAAGGCGTTGAGTCCGGCCTCGGCGGCCCGCCAGTCGTAGCCGTCGGCCCAGTGGGTGGCGAGATCCTGCAGCCACGTCAGGTCACAGCCGTAGTCCCAGCCGCTGCCGGGGATCTGGTCGGGCCAGCGGGTGGCGGCCAGGCGTCGTCGCAGGTCATCGACGTCGTCGTCGGGTACGGCGATCGTAAACGGTCGGATGTCGTCGGGCACGGGGTGTCCTTTCGGGTGGCTGCCCGACGGTACCCGTCGTCGGGGCGTCGCCCGGAGCCGGGAACCACGGTTGTCGGATGGAACTCGAGGGTGCGCGGGTACCGGTGACCGGAGGCTCGCGAGGGAACGACGCCTGTCTGGCCCGGGCCCAAGCGGCGCCGGGCGCGCAGGTGGTGGTCGCCCGGTCGGGTGACGACCTGCGGGCGGCGGCCGACGAGGTTGGTGGCGCTGCCCATGTGGCCGACCTGTCCGATCCCGAGGTGGTCGACGGGCTGGTCGCCGCCATCGAGGACGCCCACGGCCCGATCGACGTGCCCGTCGACAACGCCGGCATCGGGACCGTCGACCCGGTTGCCACCGTCGACCCGGTTGATCGACGCCTGCTCTACGCGTGTTCGGCGAGCTCGCGAAGACGACCGAGCACCTGTGCCGGATCGCCACCGACCGGCGAGACGTTGAGCGAAGTGACCCCGGCGGCCTTGTAGGCGGCCAGGCGGTCGACGATGTAGCCCTCGTCGCCGCAGAGGGTCGTGTTCTCGATGAGCTCGGCGGGCAGGAGTCCGGCGGCCTCTTCCTTGCGGCCGTCGAGGTAGGCATCCTGCACGGCGACGGCCTCGTCGGCGAAGCCGTAGTCGCGGCAGACGTCGTTGTAGAAGTTCTTGCCGCGGGCTCCCATGCCGCCGATGTAGAGCGCAGCCATCGGACGGGCGAAGTCGCGGAACTGCGAGGCGTCGTCGCCGATCGCCACGATGCCGCCGGCCACGACGTCCAGATCGCCCAGGCCGGGGTCGCGTCGAGCCAGGCCCGCCGTCACGGCATCGCCCCAGACCCGGTCCATGCGCTCCGGGTAGACGAGGAACGGCAGCCAGCCGTTCGTGGTGGCTGCGGTCTCCTCGACGCTCTTCGCTCCCAGCGCTGCGATGTAGATCGGGATGTCGGGACGTACCAGGTGGTTGATGATCTTGAGCGGCTTGCCGAGGCCGGTGCCCTGGTCCGCTGGCAGCGGCAGCGTGAAAACCCGACCCTCGTGTTCGAGCTTCTCGCGCTGCCAGGCCATCCGGCAGATCGAGATGATCTCCTTCATGCGGGTCAGGGGCAGCGAGTAGGGGACACCGTGGAAGCCCTCGATCACCTGCGGGCCGGAGGCACCGAGGCCGAGCGAGAAGCGACCCTCGGAGAGGGCGTCGAGGCCGGCGGCGGTCTGGGCTATGCAGGCCGGTGTGCGGCTGTACGTGTTGAGGATGCCGCTGGCCAGCCCGACGGTCGTGGTGGCCGAGGCCAGGTATCCCAGCAGGCTCACGCCGTCGAAGCCGTAGGCCTCCGGGATCCAGATGCAGTCGACGCCTGCCGCCTCGAGCTCACGTGCCTGGTCGGCCGCTTTGCGGGGGTCGGTGGCGTAGTTGATGAGTGTGGTGATGCGCATGGGTGCATCCTTCCACCCGGCGGGTGGTAACCGCTCAGTCGGCGGGCCAGCGCCGGATGACGACCAGTGCGGCCACAGCGAGCAGGGCCGCAGCAGCCGTCATGGCCATGGAGTAGCCGCTGGCGAAGGCGTCCCGTGCTGTAGCGGCGATGTGGTCGCCGACGCCAGCCGGGGCCCGCTGCGCCACCACGAGCGCAACGCCGACCGAGTCCCGGGCGATGTCGGCCATCTCAGCCGGTGCCTGGTCGAGGGCGTCGCCCAGCCCCCGCCGGTAGCCGGCGGACAGCAGGCTGCCGAGGAGGGCGATGCCGACGGCGGAGCCGACCTCGCGGGTGGTGTCGTTGACGGCCGAGGCCACGCCGGCCTTGTCGAGCGGCAGGGAGCCGACGATCGCCGCTGTGGAGGTCGGGAACCCGAGCGCCATGCCGGACGAGATCAGCAACACGCCGATGACCACGTGCCCGTACCCGGAGTCGCCGGTGAGCAACGCCATCACCACACAGCCCAGTGCCGTGACGAGCATGCCGCCGCCGATGACCCGACCGCTGCCCAACCGTGCGGCCAGGGCCGGCCCACGAGGGGACACGACGATCATCGCGAAGGCGAAGGGCATGACCCGGACGGCTGCACCGAGCGGCGTGTAGCCGAGCACGAACTGCAGGTACTGGGCGAGCCCGAAGAACATGCCGAACATGACGGCGAATGAGGTGCCGAGTGCCAGCGTGGCGAGGGCGAAGCGGGGTATGCGGAACAGGGCCGGGTCGAGCATCGGGTGTTCCTGTCGGCGCTCGACCGCCACCCAGGAGGCGAGCAGGGCCACGGCGGCGGCGAAGCCACCGAGGACGAGCGGGTCGGTCCACCCGTACTCGGGCCCCTGGATGAGCCCGAAGACCAGCGCCGACAGCCCCATGGCCGACAGCAGGCTGCCGAACGGGTCGAGGTGGTGGCCCTGCGTGTCGCGTGACGTGGGGACGAAGGCGACCACGAGCACCATGGCCGTGGTGGCGATCGGGACGTTGACGAAGAAGACCGAGCCCCACCAGAAGTACTCGAGGAGGACGCCGGCGGACAGGATGCCGATGGCGCCTCCGGCTCCGGCGAAGCCCGCCCAGATGGCGATCGCCTTGTTCCGCTCGTCGGCCGGGAAGACCGCTGTGAGGATCGACAGCGTGGCAGGCATGGCGAGGGCGGCGCCGATGCCCATGGTCGCCCGAAAGGCGATGACCTGTCCGGCGGTATCGGCCGTGCTGGCAAGCAGGGCGGCGCAGATGAACACGATCAGCCCGGTCAGTAGGGCTCCCTTGCGCCCGAAGCGGTCGCCCAGTGCACCGGCGGGCAACAGGAATGCGGCGAACACGAGGGCGTAGGCGGCGTTGATCCAGATCAGGTCGGCGGCCGAGGCGTCGAGGGCCCGCTGAATCGAGGGGAGCGACAGGTTCAGCGAGCTGACGCTGGCGACGACGAGGATCAGCGAGAGGTTGAGGATGCCGAGGATGAACCAGCGGCGGGGATGTCCGGCGTCGGTCATCCGGCGATCCTCCCAGAAGTGCCGATGGTTGCTGCGACCAGGACGGTCATGGGTCACAGGGCTTCCCGGTCGGAGCGGGTCCTCACCTACCATCAACGGGTGCCCACACCCGCCGAGCCGATGCGTCTGGTGGCCGGGTTCGAGCCCGCCACCCGCGACGACTGGGCCGACCTGGCCGGTACCTCCCTGCGTGGGCGCACCCTCGGGTCGCTGACGACGGTCACCGACGACGGCATCCGCATCGAACCGCTCTACGGAAACGACGGGCGCACCGACCGGGCCGGCCTGCCGGGGGCGAGCCCCCACACCCGGGGATCGACCGCCACCGGCAGCACCGAGTCCGGCTGGGACGTTCGGGCGCTGGTGCTGGACGAGGGCATCGCAGCCGCCAACGCCACGGTGCTCGACGAACTGGAACGGGGTTCGACCTCGGTGCTGCTCGACCGAGCGGCCATCGGCATCGGGTCGGCCGGCGACCTGGCAGCGGTGCTCGACGGCGTCTTCCTCGAGATGGCGCCGGTGGCGCTGGCTCCCGGGCCCGATGCGGTGAACGCCGCCGGCTGGCTGGTCGACCTCTGGGACCAGCAGGGGACCTCCGCCGCCGATCGCTCCGGCGCCCTCGGCGTCGACCCGATCGGCGTGGCGGCCCGTCACGGCGGTGATCCCGACCTCTCGACGCTGGCGTCGGCCGTGGCTTCGGTGGCCGACGCACCCGGCGTGCACGCCGTCACCGTCGATGCCACCGTCTGGGCCGATGCCGGTGCCAGCGAGGCGTGGGAGCTGGCGTGCTCGCTGGCGACGGGCGTGGCCTACCTGCGGGCGCTCGAGGCCGACGGCGTTTCGATCGATGACGCGCTCGCCGGACTCACGTTCACCTACTCGGCCGACGCCGACCAGTTCCGCACGATCGCGAAGTTCCGGGTGGCCCGCCTGCTCTGGGACCGGGTGGCCGGGGCGTGCGGCTCCGACGTCCGGGCCCAGCACCAGACGGCGGTCACCTCGGCCGCCATGCTTGCACGTCGCGACCCGTGGGTGAACCTGCTGCGTGGCGCCGTGGCCGCCTTCTCTGCCGGCCTCGGGGGGGCCGCGGTGGTGACGGTTCGTCCCTTCGACAGCGCCATCGGGCGACCCGACGAGTTCGGCCGCCGCACCGCCCGCAACACCCAGCTGCTGTTGACCGAGGAGAGCGGCCTGGCCCGGGTGGTCGACCCCACCGGCGGCTCGTGGTTCGTCGAGGACCTCACCGAGCACCTCGCCGATGCCGCATGGGAGCGCTTCCGCTCGATCGAGGCCGACGGTGGCATGGTCGCCGCACTGGCCTCAGGGCGCATCGCCGCCGAGGTCGCGGTCACGCACACGGCCCGTGCGCAGCGCCTCGCCACCCGAACCGATGCCATCACCGGCGTGACCGAGTTCCCCGCCGTCGACGAGGTTCCACTCGTTCGTGCCGCCGGGCCCGCATCGGCCGAGGGCCCGCTGCGCCTGCACCGCCTGGCCGAGCCGTTCGAGGCACTGCGCGACGCCGGCGAGGCGGCGGGCCCCGTCGTCCGCCTCGTGTCGCTCGGTCCGCTGGCCGAGCACTCGGCTCGCACGACGTTCGCCGCCAACCTGTTCGCCGTAGCCGGCATCCGCACCGTCGACGAGCCGGGCAGTCCGGTGGCCGTGCTCTGCGGCTCGGACGGGCGTTACGCCGTCGAGGCCGTAGACGTTGCGCGGGCACTGAAGGCCGAAGGCGTTGCGCACGTGGTCCTGGCCGGACGACCCGGCGACCACGAGGACGAGTGGCGTGCAGCCGGTGTCGACGGGTTCGTCCACGCCCGCACCGACGTCCTGGACGTGCTGGGCCGCATCCTCGATGCCCTGGGGGTGGCCCGATGAGTGCCATCCCCGACTTCGCACACATCGACCTCGATCCCGGTGAAGCCGGTCAGACCGCACCCGTCCCCGATCTGGGCACCTTCACCACACCCGAGGGAATCGACGTGGCCGCCCTGTCGACCTCTGCCGACGTGGCCGACCTCGACTTCCTCGACACCTGGCCCGGGATCGCCCCCTACCTGCGGGGCCCGTATCCGACCATGTACGCCGCCCGGCCCTGGACCATCCGCCAGTACGCCGGCTACTCGACCGCCGAGGAGTCCAACGCCTTCTACCGGCGCAACCTGGTCGCCGGCCAGAAGGGCCTGTCGGTGGCGTTCGACCTCGCCACCCACCGGGGCTACGACTCCGACCACCCCCGGGTGGCGGGCGACGTCGGCATGGCCGGCGTGGCGATCGACTCGATCCTCGACATGCGCACCCTGTTCGACGGTATCCCGCTCGAGCAGATGACCGTGTCGATGACCATGAACGGCGCCGTGCTGCCGATCCTGGCCCTGTTCGTGGTGGCCGGCGAGGAACAGGGCGTGGCGCCCGAGGAGTTGGCCGGAACCATCCAGAACGACATCCTCAAGGAGTTCATGGTCCGCAACACCTACATCTACCCGCCGGCCCCCTCGATGCGGATCGTGTCGGACATCTTCGCCTGGACCAGCGAACGGATGCCGAAGTTCAACAGCATCTCGATCTCCGGCTACCACATGCAGGAGGCGGGGGCGACGGCCGACCTCGAGTTGGCGTACACGCTGGCCGACGGGGTCGAGTACGTGCGGGCAGGCATCGGGGCCGGACTCGACGTCGACGCCTTCGCACCGCGGCTGAGCTTCTTCTGGGCGATCGGCATGGACTTCTTCATGGAGGTCGCCAAGCTGCGGGCGGCCCGGCTGCTGTGGGCGAGGCTCATGGCGCAGTTCGACCCGCAGGACCCCCGGTCGTCGTCGCTGCGCACCCACAGCCAGACGTCGGGTTGGAGCCTCACCGCCCAGGACCCCTACAACAACGTGGTCCGCACCTGCGTCGAGGCCATGGCGGCCACCCAGGGTCACACCCAGTCGCTGCACACCAACGGCTTCGACGAGGCGCTGGCGCTGCCCACCGACTTCTCGGCCCGCATCGCCCGCAACACACAGCTGTTCCTCCAGCAGGAGACCGGCACCTGCCGCGTCGTCGACCCGTGGGGCGGCAGCTACCACGTCGAACGGCTCACCCACGACCTGGCGGCGAGGGCGTGGGACCACATCACCGAGGTCGAGGAGAGCGGCGGGATGGCGTCGGCCATCGAGGCCGGCATCCCGAAGCTGCGCATCGAGGAGGCCGCCTCCCGCACCCAGGCCCGCATCGACTCGGGCCGCCAGACCGTGGTGGGCGTGAACCGCTACCGCCCCGACGAGGCCGACGCCGTCGACGTGCGCCGGATCGACAACGCCCAGGTCCGGTCCGACCAGGTCGCACGGCTCGAACGCCTCCGGGCCGAGCGCGACCCCGCCGCCTGCACGGCAGCGCTGGCCGCCCTCACCCGTTGCGCCGAAACCGGCGAGGGCAACCTCCTGGGCCTGGCCGTCGACGCCGCCCGGGCACGGGCTACCGTCGGCGAGATCAGCGACGCCCTCGAACAGGTATGGGGGCGCCATGTCGCGGAGGTGCGCACCATCTCGGGCGTGTTCAACAGCGAGGTCGGCGAGGACGGACAGGTGGCCGACACCCGCGCCCGCATAGCCGCATTCGAGGCCGCCAACGGCCGCCGGCCCCGGATCCTCGTCGCCAAGGTGGGCCAGGACGGCCACGACCGGGGCCAGAAGGTCATCGCCACGGCGTTCGCCGACCTGGGCTTCGACGTCGACATCGGCCCGCTGTTCTCGACCCCGGGCGAGGTGGCTCGCCAGGCCGTCGAGAACGACGTGCACGTGGTCGGCGTGAGCTCGCTGGCGGCCGGTCACCTGACGCTCGTGCCCGAACTGCGCGATGAACTGGCGGCCCTCGGCCGACCTGACATTGCGATCGCCGTGGGCGGCGTCATCCCGGCCCAGGACCACGAGGCGCTGCGGGAGGCAGGTGCCGCTGCAATCTTCCCGCCGGGCACCGTCATCGCCGCTGCCGCCACCGAACTGCTCGAGCAGATCTCATGAGCCCCACCGTCGACGAACTGGTCGACGGGGTCCTCGCCCGTGACCGGGCGACCCTCGGCCGGGCGCTCACCCTCGTCGAGAGCACCCTTTCCGACCACCGGGGCCGTGCCGCCGACCTGCTTGCTGCACTGCTGCCCCACGCCGGTGGGGCGCACCGGGTCGGGATCACCGGCGTGCCCGGCGTGGGCAAGTCGACGTTCATCGAGGCCCTCGGCACCCACCTCACCGCCTCGGGCCGGCGGGTCGCCGTCCAGGCCGTCGACCCGACCAGCACGGTCACCGGCGGCTCGATCCTCGGCGACAAGACCCGCATGCAGCGCCTCGCCAACGATCCCGACGCCTTCGTGCGGCCCTCTCCGACGGCCGGCACGCTCGGCGGCGTCACCCGCACGACCCGCGAGACCCTGCTCGTGCTCGAGGCGGCCGGCTTCGACGTGGTGCTGGTCGAGACCGTCGGCGTGGGCCAGTCCGAGACCCTCGTGGCCCGCATGGTCGACTTCTTCCTGGCGCTGATGCTGCCCGGCGCCGGCGACGAACTGCAGGGGATCAAGAAGGGCCTGCTCGAACTGGCCGACATGATCGTGGTCAACAAGGCCGACGGCGACAACGCCAGGGCCGCCCGTACCGCCGCCCGCGACTACTCGGCGGCGCTGCGGCTCACCCACCCGGCCAGCGCCTCGTGGACGCCGCAGGTGGTCACCTGCAGCGGTCTCACCGGCGAGGGCCTGCCCGGGTTGTGGACCCGGATAGAGGAGCATCGTGAGGCACTCACCGCCTCGGGCGAGTGGGACGAGCGGCGCCGGGGCCAGCAGTTGGCCTGGATGTGGGCGATGGTCGAGGACCGGCTGCTGGCCGCCCTCCACGCCGACCCGGCGGTGGCCGGGGTGCTGGCCGACGCCGAACTCCGGGTGCTCGACGGTGCCGAGACCCCCGCTGCAGCGGCCGACCGCATCCTCGACGCCTTCGGTGGCTGAACTCCCCCTTGGCGTGTCGCCGGGCAGCATCTAACGTTGCGTGCAACGCGGTCGGGGGACCGCAGACAAGGGGGATTTCGATGGACCGACGGACGTTCCTGCGGCGCAGCATGGCGGCGACAGTCGGGGCCGGGACGCTCACCAGCGCCCGGATGGCCTCGGCCAAGGTGGTCGACGAGGCCCAGCCGGGTGACGGGCCCTACGGCTCTCTGGAGGGCGTCGAGCCCGATGAGAACGGCCTGGTCCTGCCCGAGGGCTTCACCTCCCGCATCGTCGCCATCGGCGGCGACCCCGTGGGCGACACCGGCTACGAGTGGCTCCTGTTCCCCGATGGGGCGGCCACCTTCGACGACGGCGAAGGCGGCTGGTACTACACGTGCAACTCGGAGGTCTTCAACTGGCTCACGCCGGGCGAGGAGCGGGGCGGAGTCTCGGCGATCCACTTCGATGCCGACGGTGAGATCCTCGACGCGTACGGCATCCTCGAGGGCAGCCATTCCAACTGCGCCGGTGGCGTCACCCCGTGGGGCACCTGGCTGTCCTGCGAGGAGGCCTACATCGGAGTCGGCCTGGTCTGGGAGTGCGACCCGACCGGCGTGAACGAGGCGGTGGCACACCCCGCCATGGGCAACTGGGCCCACGAGGCAGCGGCCATCGACCCCGTCGACGAGATGGTGTACCTCACCGAGGACAACCCCGAGGGCCTGCTCTACCGCTACACGCCCGACGCCTACCCCGACCTCTCGGCGGGAACGCTCGAGGCGATGCTCGTCGCCGAGGACGGGTCGGTCACATGGGCGGCCGTGCCCGACCCTTCGGCCGCCGAGACGCCGACCCGCGAGCAGGTGCCGGGCGCCTTCCTCACACCGGGCGGCGAGGGTATCTGGTACCACGACGGCTCGATCTGGTACACGACCAAGACCGACAACCGGGTCCACGCCGTGGACCTGCGCGAGCAGCAGTACACGCTGATCTGGGACGGCACCGGCGACCGGCAGCCGCTCACGGGCGTCGACAACATCACCGTCGAGGAGGGCTCGGGCGACCTGTTCGTGGCCGAGGACGGCGGCAACATGGAGGTCGTCGTCATCACGCCGGAAGGGGAGGTGGCGCCGTTCTGTCGGATCCCCGACCCGGCCCACGAACCGTCGGAGATCACCGGGCCCTGCTTCAACCCCAACCGGAACCGCCTCTACTTCAGTTCCCAACGGGGTCCGGGCAACAAGTTGACGCGCGACGTGATCGAGGCCATCGACTGGGGCGACGCCCCCGACGGCCTGGCCGTGGGCGTCACCTACGAGGTCACCGGCCCGTTCCGCGGCGAGTACGTGCCGCCCCCACCGACCACCACGACAACGACCACCACGACAACGACCACCACGACGGTCGCACCGACAACGACGGCCGCACCGACAACGACGGCCGCACCGACAACGACGACGGCTGCACCGACAACGACGACGGCTGCACCGACAACGACGACGGCTGCACCGACAACGACGACGGCTGCACCGACCACCACCCAGGCGCCCGTGACGACGCTGGCCAAGGCCGCCGAGACGACCGCCGCAGCCTCGGACGGCGGCGGCGGTTCGGGCCTCGTCATCGGCATCGGCGCCGCAGCGGTCCTGGCGGCGGGAGCAGCCGCCCTCGCCCTCCGCAACCGCGGCGGCGGTTCCGAGGAGCCGGACGAGGCCGGGTAGCCGACCCCCACACGCGACGAAGCCCCCTTGCGGGGGCCTCGTCTGGGGACCCGGTCCGGGGGGACCGGGAAGGGAACTCGGTTGTGGGGGCCGGGCCTAGAAGTCCTCGTCGAAGGCGACGTCGCCCTCGACGCCGACCTGGTAGGCGACGACCGTGCGCTCGAAGAAGTTGGTGAGCTCCTGGACATCCTGGAGTTCCATGAACCCGAACGGGTTGTTCGAGCCGTACTTCGGGCGCAGCCCCAGTTGGGCGAGGCGCTGGTCGGCGACGAACTGGAGGTACTCGCGGGTGTCGGCCGTGGACATGCCCGACACGCCCTGGCTCAGCAGGTCCTCGGCGAACTGCAGCTCGCACTCGACGGCCTCGCTGATCATCTCGGTGATCTGCTCGGCCAGGCGGTCGTCGAACAACTCGGGCTGCTCGGCCCGCACCGTGTTGATGACCTCGAAGGCGAAGTTCATGTGGCACGACTCGTCGCGGAACACCCAGTTGGTGCCGGCCGCCAGGCCGTTGAGCAGTCCCTTCGAGCGCAGGAAGTAGACGTAGGCGAAGGCCCCGAAGAAGAACAGTCCCTCGATGCAGGCGGCGAAGCAGATCAGGTTCAGCAGGAACGCCCGGCGCTTGTCGTCGGTGTCGAGGTCGCCGAGATTGTCTACCGAGCCCATCCACTTGAAGCAGAAGTCGCCCTTCTTGCGGATCGACGGGATGTTGTGGATCGCAGCGAAGGCGGCCTCGCGCTCGGCCATGTCGGGGATGTAGTTGTCGAGCAGCGTCAGGTAGAACTGGACGTGCAGGGCCTCTTCGTAGAGTTGGCGCGACAGGTACATCCTCGCCTCGGGGGCGTTGATGTGCTGGTAGAGGTTGAGCACCAGGTTGTTGGCGACGATCGAGTCGCCCGTTGCGAAGAACGCCACCAGCCGGTTCACGAGGTGCTTCTCGGCGGGGGAGAGCTTGCGGTCGAGGTCGGGGATGTCGTCCGAGAAGTCGATCTCGTCGACGGTCCAGGTGTTCTTGATGGCGTCCCGGTACATCTCGTAGAACACCGGATAGCGCATGGGGCGCAGCGTCAGGTCGAAGCCCGGGTCGAGGATGTTGCCCCGATGGGTGGCGGTGGCGGGTACTGCCACCAGTTCGTCGGGTGCGGCGAAGGGAGATTCGGCGAGGGCCATCAGTCGCACGCCTCACAGGACTCGGGGTTCTCGAGCGAGCAGGCCACGGCCTCGGCGGGCTTCTGCCCGGGTGGCGGGGCCGTGCCGTTGCCGTTGGAGGTGGTCTTGTTGATGCGGGTGGCCGGGCGGGACCGCAGGTAGTAGGTGGTCTTGAGGCCCGATTTCCATGCGTGGAGGTACATCGACGAGAGCTTTCCGATGGTGGGCGACTCCATGAACAGGTTCAGCGACTGGCTCTGGTCGATGAACGCCCCGCGCTCGGCGCCCATGTCGATCAGCGACCGCATCGGGACCTCCCAGGCGGTGCGGTAGACGGCCTGGAGGTCCTCGGGGATGTCGTCGATGCCCTGGACGGAACCCTCCGCTGACTTGATCTTGTTGGCCATCACCTCGTTCCACATGCCCCGTCCCTGGAGTTCGCGGACCAGGTAGCGGTTGATCTGGAGGAACTCGCCCGACAGGGTCTCGCGCTTGAAGATGTTGGAGACCTGGGGCTCGATGCACTCGTAGCAGCCGACGATCGAGGCGATCGTGGCGGTGGGGGCGATGGCGATAAGCAGCGAGTTCCGCAGCCCGTGCTCGGCGATTCGGTCGCGCAGGCCCTGCCAGCGCTCCGGGTCGGTGGGCTCGATGCCCCATAGGTCGAACTGCAGGTCGCCCTGCGCCGCCCTGGTGATCGAGTAGTTGTCGTGCGGGCCGGACACCTCGGCCAGTTCGGTAGAGGCCCACAGGGCGTTGAAGTAGATCTCCTCGGAGATGCGGGTCGACAGGGTGCGTGCCCCGGGGGAGTCGAACGGCAGCCCCAGCTTGAAGAACACGTCCTGGAGGCCCATGAGGCCCATGCCCACCGGCCGCCACAGCGAGTTGGAGTGCTCGGCCTCGGGGGTCGGGTAGTAGTTGATGTCGATCACCCGGTCGAGGAACGGCACGGCGACGCGGACCACCTCGGCGAGGCGCTCGAAGTCGAAGGCGTCGTCGACGACCAGCGACCCGAGGTTGACCGAACCCAGGTTGCAGACCGCTGTCTCGTCCTGGTCGGTGACCTCGATGATCTCGGTGCACAGGTTCGACAGGTGCACGACCCGGCCGGGTTCGCCGGTCTGGTTGCACTTGGTGTTGGAGGCGTCCTTGAAGGTCATCCAGCCGTTGCCGGTCTGGGCGAGGGAGCGCATCATGTGGCTGTAGAGCTCGCGGGCCGGGACCTGGCGCTCGTAGAGGCCCTCCTCCTCGGCCTTGACGTAGGCGGCCTGGAACTCGTCGCTGTAGAGGTCGGTGAGGTGTGGGACCTTCTTGGGGTCGAACAGCGACCAGACCCAGTCCTTTTCGACCCGCTCCATGAACAGGTCGGGGACCCAGTTGGCGAGGTTGAGGTTGTGGGTGCGGCGCTGGTGGTCGCCGGTGTTCTCGCGCAGGTCGAGGAAGTCCTCGATGTCGGCGTGCCAGGTCTCGAGGTAGATGCAGGCTGCGCCCTTGCGGCGGCCACCCTGATTCACCGCGGCCACCGAGCTGTCGAGGGTCTTGAGCCACGGCACGATGCCGTTTGACAGGCCGTTGGTGCCCTTGATGAGCGAGCCCTTGGCCCGGATCCGGTGCCATGCCACGCCGATGCCGCCGGCGAACTTCGAGAGGCGGGCGATGTCGGTGTAGCGCTTGTAGATGCCCTCGAGGCTGTCCTCGGGCGAGTCGAGCAGGTAGCACGACGACATCTGTGAGTGGGTGGTGCCCGAGTTGAACAACGTGGGGCTCGAGGGCAGGTACTGGAGCGACGAGATGAGCTCGTAGAACCGGATGGCCTCGTCGGGGCAGGTGGAAAGGCCGCAGGCGACCCGCAGGAAGAAGTACTGGGGGGTCTCGAGGACGTGGCGGGATTCGGGGTGGCGCAGCAGGTAGCGGTCGTAGACGGTGCGCAGGCCGAAGAACTCGAACAGGTTGTCGCGGTCGTGGACGACCGTGTCGTCGAGCTTGCGGGCGTTGGCGGTGACGAACTCGACGGTGGTGTCGCCGATGATGCCGAGCTCGTGGCCGATCAGGACCGACTGGGAGAAGGAGTGGATGTTCTGGTTGCGCACCTCCTTGTCGATGACCGTGGCGAGGAGGCGGCCGGCCAGGCGGGAGTAGTTGGGCTCCTCGACCATGAGCGTCGATGCGGTACGGATTGACAGCGCATCGAGTTCCTCGGTGGTGGCGCCGTCGCAGAGGCCGGAGATGGTGCGGGTGGCGATCTTCATCGGGTCGACGCCCGACAGGCCCTCGGCGCAGCGGTGGATGGCACGCACGATCTTGTTGAGGTCGACCGGTTCGAGGTCGCCGTTGCGCTTGCGCACCATCATCCGCGATCCGCCGATGGCAGGTGCTTCGTCGAGGCCCTCGGTGGAGAGCGCGCTGTCCTCGGTCAACGCCATGTGGGGTTCCCTTCCCTTCCCCGACGACACTCGTTGCCGGCGGGGTCCCGTTGTGTGTCCCGGACGGCACGGCGCTTCGCAGGGGCGATCCTGCTGGGGGAGCGGCGCGTTGCCCGGGTCATGTATTTCACGCATGTAATTACACCCGTGTCAAGAGAATCCCCACGGGAGGAGCGGATTTCTTTCGGCCACGCGCCCAGCGTGGGCGGCGAAGCCCGAAAAGGGGTAGATCGACGCGCGCAGAGCGCTTCAGGAGAGCGTGATCGAGAGCACGAGGGCGAGGCCCTCGACCGTCGCCTCGACCGTGTGCGTGGCGTCGCCCGCCGCGCCGTAGAGGACCTCGGTCGCCAGCACCTGGCCTGTCACGTGCGCCTCGTGGGCACGCACCGCGTCGATCAGTGCCTTGTCCCCGTCGAGCCACAACAGGATCCGGTCGGTGACCACCAGGTCGGCGTCGCGGCGGGCCTGCTGTACGTGGCGGACCACGTCGCGGGCCAGGCCCTCGGACTCGAGCTCGGGGGTCACCCCGGTGTCGAGCACCACCACGCCGTCGCCGCTGCCGAGCGCCGCCGCGGTGACGCCCTCGGGCGACTCGAGGGCCAGGACGAACTCGTCGGGCCGGAGGGTCTCGCCGGCCACGCCGACGGTGCCGTCGTCGTTGTGGGTGAACTCACCGGCCCTGGCCGCCGCGAACACGGCCTGCACGCCGCCGCCGAGGCGCGGTCCCAGCACCCGGCCGTCGGGCTGGAGCCGGAAGGTGGCGTGGGCCTCGAGGTCGTCGGTCATCTCGACCGACTTCACGTTGACCTCGTCGACCAGCAGCGGCACGAGGTCGGCCAGCGACTCGGCGTCGGCCCCGGCGACGGTGAGCGACGCCAGCGGCAGCCGCACCCGCAGGCCGTGGTCCTCGCGTAGGCGCAGCGCCGTCGAGGCCACGTCGCGCAACCGGTCCATGCGGGCCACGAGGTCGGGGTCGGCGGGCAGTTCGTCGGGGTCGGGCCAGTCGGCCAGGTGGACGCTGTCGCCACCGGTCAGGCCCCCGTGGACCTCCTCCATCACCATCGGCAGGAACGGCGCCGCCGTCCGGGCGAAGGTGACCAGCACCGTGTAGAGGGTGTCGTGGGCGTCGCGCTTGTCGGCCTCGTTGGCAGCGGTGGCCTTGGCCCAGAAGCGGTCGCGGCTGCGGCGGATGTACCAGTTGTTGAGGGCGTCGATGAACCCCTGCAACTCGGCCGTGGCGCCGGGCAGGTCGTAGGCGTCCATGCATTCGGTGACCGCCTCGACCATCGCCCGGGTCTTGGCCAGCAGGTAGCGGTCGAGCAGGCCACCGGCGTCGGTGCGGAACCCGGCCCGGTGCCCGTCGACGTTCGCATAGAGCGTGAAGAACGAATAGGCGTTCCAGATGGGCAGCAGCACCTGGCGGACCACGTCGTCGATGCCGTGGTCGCTGATGCGCAGGTCGCCGCCCCGCACGATGTTGGCCGACATGAGGTACCAGCGCAGTGCATCGGCCCCCTGCCGGTCGAAGATCTCGGAGGGCTCGGTGTAGTTGCGCAACTTCTTCGACAGTTTTGTGCCGTCCTCGGCAAGCAGGATCCCGTGGCAGATCACGTTCTGGAAGGCCGGCCGGTCGAACAGCGCCGTGGCCAGGACGTGCATCGTGTAGAACCAGCCGCGCGTCTGGTTGATGTACTCCACGATGAAGTCGGCGGGGAAGTGGTCCTCGAACCACTGCTCGTTGTCGAACGGATAGTGGAACTGGGCGAACGGCATCGACCCCGACTCGAACCAGCAGTCGAGCACCTCGGGCACCCGGCGCATCGTCGACCTACCCGTCGGGTCGTCGGGGTTGGGGCGGGTCAGGTCGTCGATGAACGGCCGATGCAGATCGTCGGGGCGCACCCCGAAGTCGGCCTCGATCTCGTCGAGGCTGCCGTAGACGTCGGTGCGCGGGTAGGTGGGGTCGTCGCTGCGCCACACCGGGATCGGCGACCCCCAGAAGCGGTTGCGGCTGATCGACCAGTCGCGGGCGCCGTCCAGCCACATGCCGAAGCGGCCGTCGCGGACGTGGCCGGGCACCCAGTTGATGTCGGAGTTGATGGCCAGCATCCGGTCCCTGATGTCGGTGACCTTCACGAACCAGGACGAGATGGCCTTGTAGATGATCGGCGTGTCGGTGCGCCAGCAGTGCGGGTAGTTGTGCTCGTAGGTGTCGTGGCGGACGATCCGGCCTGCCTCCTTCAGGTACCGGATGATGTCGGCGTTGGCCTCGAACACGTTGGTGCCGGCCCAGTCGGCGACCTCTTCGGTGAAGCAACCGTGGTCGTCGACGGGGACCACCCGGCCGATCGGAATGCCGTTGGCCTCGCAGGTGACCTGGTCGTCCTCGCCGAAGCCCGGGGCCATGTGGACGGCGCCGGTGCCTTCGGCGGCATCGACGAAGTCGGCGCCGAGCACCCGGAAGGCGTCGGCGCGGTCGGCGAAGTACGGAAACAGTGGCGTGTAGCTGCGGCCAGCCAGGTCGGCGCCCGTGAGCGTGCCGATCGGCTCGGTGCCCTCGAGTTGGGCGGCGTAGCGTTCGACGGCCTCGGCGCCCAGCACGATGACGTTGCCGTCGGCGTCTCGGTGCATCGAGTAGGTGACATCGGGGCCGACCGCCAGGGCCAGGTTCGACGGCAGGGTCCACGGCGTGGTCGTCCAGGCCAGCACCCGCATCGGACCGGGGTCGTCGTCGGCCGGTTCGAGGTCGAAGCCCACGGTGATGGCCGGGTCCTGGCGGGGACGGGTGGCGTCGTCGAGCCGGATCTCGAAGTTGGACAGCGGCGTCTCGGCGCCCCACGAGTAGGGCATGACCCGGAACGCCTCGTAGACGAGGCCCTTGTCCCAGAGTTGCCTGAACGCCCACATGACCGACTCCATGTAGTCGCGGTCCATGGTCTTGTAGTCGTGCTCGAAGTCGACCCAGCGGGCCTGGCGGGTGACCGTCTTCTCCCACTCGCCCGTGTAGCGCATCACCGACGAGCGGCAGTGGTCGTTGAAGGCCTCGATGCCGTACTCGATGATGTCGGCGCGGCCCGAGACAGGTAGCTGGCTCTCGACCTCCATCTCGGCCGGCAGGCCGTGGCAGTCCCAGCCGAATCGGCGGGTGACCTTGTGGCCCCGCATGGTCTTGTAGCGGGGGACGACGTCCTTGACGTAGCCGGTCAGGAGGTGCCCGTGGTGGGGCAGGCCGTTGGCGAACGGCGGCCCGTCGTTGAACGTGAACTCGACTTCGTCGGGGCGGGCGTCGACCGAGGCGGCGAAGGTGCCCTCGGACGCCCAGCGCTCGAGGGCCCGCTCCTCGATGGCGGGGAAGTCGGCCTTGCCGACATTGGGGTACGGCTGTTCAGCGTCCATGACCGGAAGCAGGCTAACGGCGCGCCCGGGTCGGACCGTGGGAGGGTCGGGGCTGCACGGCTCAGACGAGGAGCCTCGTCTTTCCGAAGACGTTGCCGTAGAGGATGCGGCCGTCGTCGTCGACGTGGACGCCGGCGCCGAGGCTGTTGAACTGCGAGCCGCCGATCGTCCACGAACCGACCGACTCGCCGGTGGTCCAGTCGAGGGCCTCGATGGTCCACATCCCGCCCCGGGTGCCGCAGGTGTAGACGAGGTCGGCACCCTGGCTCACGCCCGGCACCGAGTTGGGCGAGCTCACCCCGGTGTTGACCCAGGCCTCGCGCAGTTCCCGGATCTCCGGGTCCCACTCGTACTTGTGGAGGCCGAACGGGGTGTAGGCGGCGTGGTGGCCGAGGAAGAAGCAGAGCAGCCGGGCACCTCGCTGCGGCAGCCACCCCGGCAGAGAGGACGGCTCGTTGTTGACGGTCATGGCGCCGTAGCCCGACACGGTGATCGACTGCTCGGTCTGGATGGCCGGCAGGTCCGGGTTTCCCATGTTGGCGGGGCCGATGCCGGCGATCCGACGGGATGGGGCGTCCGGCAACTGCTCCCAGTCGTCGGGGATGGCGTCGCGCCACATCAGCGTGATGTTGACGACCGGGTCGCCGTCGCCGATGACGACGAAGCGGTCCTCGTCGGGTCCGAAGCCCATCAGCGACGGTGTGGTACCCGAACCGGTGCCGTTGCCGTTGCGGTACCCGGCGCTCCATGCGCCGTCGGCCTCGTCGAGCGAGAGCCGCCCACCGGTCCAGACCACCTTGTGCGTATGGTCGACGGAGCTGATGTAGATGCCGCCGTCTTCGTCCACGCAGGTGCTGGTTCGGACCCAGCCGTAGCCGGTGTTGCCGCGCTGCTCCTCCATGCGGGCGCAGTGGGCGGCGGCGTCCTCGGCGCCCCGGGGCAGCCGGATCGCCTCGTACGACGAGAAGTCGCGTTCGAGGCACACCACCCAGCCGTGGTCGGTGGTCAGCACGAGGCGGCCGTCGAACGTGAGGTTGGCGCCCACGAAGAAGCCGTCGATGTGGTCGGGCTTGTCCCAACGGGCCTTCTCGACAATGGCCGAGTGCCGGTCGCCGGGGGTGGCGTCGGCGTAGGCGACGGCGTGCGTCCTACGACCCAGGAACAGGGTGTGGTCGCGGTCGAGCAGGGCGTAGATGCCGTCGAGGCCGGTGAGGTAGCGCATCGCCAGGTCGGCGGCGTGCATGACGGCCTCGTCGCCGCCCAGGTCGTCGAGGCCGGCCAGGTCGACCTGCATCGTGTCGAGCGCCGTCGGCTCCTCGCCGGGGATGGCGTAGGTGGCGAGCACCTCGAGGGTGTCGTAGTCGAGTTTGGCGAGTTGCTGGCGACCGTTGCTCCAGATCACCCGTCGCCCGTCGGGGTACGGGCCCGAGATGAGGCTGCCGAAGTGGCCCGGGCCCAGCCAGGCGTGCTGGCGCTGGTCGTCGCCGAGGACGAGGTGGCCGTCCGGCCGGGGGCCGGTGAGGGCGGTGTTGTCCTGCTGGTCGCAGCGCCCGTGGGCGATCGGGTTCTCGGAGTCGGCGAGGAACGGATTTCGGGGGCCGGTGCGCATGGTGAGGGGCGGGTCCGGCTAGGCGCCCTGGGCCGACCGGGCCCGTTTCCGCAACTCGTACTTGAGGACCTTGCCGCTGGCGTTCACCGGCAGGGCGTCGACCACTTCGAAGCGGCGGGGCGCCTTGTAGTTGGCCATCTCGGTGCGGGCCCACGCCACCAGGTCCGCCGGGTCGGGCAACGTGCCCGACGTCGCCACCACGAACGCCATGCCGACCTCCCCGAGGCGCTCGTCGGGAACACCGACCACCGCCACCTGGGCGATGTCGGGGTGCGCCAGCAGCAGGCTCTCGACCTCGGCCGGGTACACGTTGAACCCACCGTTGATGAACATGTCCTTGAGCCGGTCGGTGATGTCGAGGTAGCCGGCGGCGTCCATCACGCCGATGTCGCCGGTGTGCAGCCAGCCGTCGGCGTCGACCGCCTCGGCCGTCTGGTCGGGATCGTCGAGGTAGCCGGCCATCACGTTGTAGCCGCGCACCACCACCTCGCCGGGCTCGCCCCGCGGCACCTCGTCGCCGTCGGCGTCGACGACCAGCACCTCGACGTCGTCGATGGCCCGGCCCGAACTCCCGGAGATGACCTCCGGAGGGTCGTCGTGGCGACACATGGTGGCGATGCCCGAGGCCTCGGTGAGGCCGTAGCCGGTGATGACCGTCTCGAAGCCGAGCGTGTCGCCCATGGCGTGGACGAGCGGCACCGGCACCGGTGCCGCCCCGGTCACTGCCAGGCGCAGCGACGACATGTCGAGGCCCGCCAGGTCGGGGTGGTTGAGGATCGTCTGGTAGATGGCCGGCGGGCCGGGCAGCATCGAGATGCGCTCCTGGGCGACCCGGGCCATCACCGACGGCACGTCGAACACCGGATGGGGGACCAGCGTCGCCCCGGTCAGGAGGCAGGCCAGGATCCCGGCATTCAGCCCGAAGGCGTGGAAGAAGGGGTTGACCACCAGGTAGCGGTCGTCCTGGCGCAGGCCGATCACGTCGCTCCACGACCGGTATGCCCGACAGATCGCCCCGTGGCGCAGGATGGCGCCCTTCGGCGCCCCGGTGGTGCCCGACGTGAACATGACATGGCACGGGTCGTCGGGACCCACGGCGGCGGAGCGGGCCGCCCGGTCGGCGTCGTCGACGATGGCTGCGGCTTCGAGGAACCCGTCCCAAGAGGTGCAGCCCTCCGGGACGGTGCCCCTCAGGATGACCGTCTCCTCGAGGCCGCTGCCCGCACCGGCGTCGTTCAGCAGGGCCACGTAGTCGGTGTCGAGGAAGTCGGTGACGGTGAACAGCACCTTCGCCGACGTGCGGTCGAGTAGATCGCCGGCCTCGCGCCCCCTGAAGCGCGTGTTGATCGGGATGAGCGTGGCGCCGGCGCAGTGGACCCCGAGGGCGGCCACTGCCCACTCGGCGGTGTTGGGCGCCCACACCGCCACGCAGTCGCCGGACTGGATGCCGTGGGCCATGAGGGCGCGTGCTGCGGCGTGGATGCGCTCGCGGTACCCGGCGTAGGTCCAGCGCTGGTCGCCGTCTACGAACGCCTCGTGGTCGCCGAAGCGCTCGGCGGCATCGTCGATCAGGCGGGGGATGGTGGTGCCGGACACGGCCCGGACCCTAGCGGTGGCCCTCAGGAGGCTTGCCAGACCAGCGGGATGCCGGGATGGTCGACCACCTCGGTGCCGTCGAGTTCAGCGGTCTGGTGCGGCTTGGTGGGGGCGCCCTGCCGGAGTCGGTGCCGGACCCCGTCACCGCAGTAGCGCACCGACACGGCCCGACGGCGGGTCGTCGACGAACGGTTGGCGCCGGCCCCGTGGAGGGTGGCGGCGTGGTGGACGACGATGTCGCCCGGGTGGGTGTCGAAGCTGACCAGGTCGGGGTGGTCGTCGTCGGGGCGCAGGTCCGGGACGGGTATGCCTTCGGTGCCGGCCAGCGGCTCGGCGGTCACGAAGTAGTTGGGGCGGTAGACGTCGCCGGCCAGGTGTGAATCCCGGAGGTAGACGATGGCGCCGGTCTCGGCGGTCACCTCGTCGAGCGGCACCCACATGGTGCAGATGCGGTCGCCCTCGAGGTGGAAGTAGCTGAGGTCCTGGTGGAAGGCGGTCTCCTCGGCGGTGCCGGGCTCCTTGACCAGCACCGAGTCCTCGTAGAGGTGTATGCGGGAGGCGTCGAGCAGCGCCCCGGCAATTCCCGGGAGCGGTGAGCGCATGGCGAAGGCGGCGAAGTCGTCGTCGTGGAGCCAGTGGTCGACGCCTGAGAGGAACCGGCCGCCACGGGTGCGGTCGTCGGTGAGGATCTCGGCGCCGAGTCCCTCGGCGAGGGCGCCGCCCATCTCGGTCAGGTCGGCCGTGACTGTGCGGTCGAGGATGGTGCGGTCCACCGGATCGGCCAGGTGCTCGAGCCATGCCGCCGGGAGGATGTGCGTGAGGAGGACGACACCGTCGCTGCGGAACGTGGCGACCTCATCGTCGGTGACCGCTCGCAGTGGCGCCGTCGGCAGTGTGTCGTCCATGAGTCGGACCGGCTGGTGGCCCTATTCCTCTTCGTCGCCGCTGTCTTCGGCGTCGGGTTCGGGCTCGTCGTCTTCCTCTGCCTCGGGCTCGTCGGGTGCGTCTTCGGCGTCGGGTTCGGGCTCGTCGTCTTCCTCTGCCTCGGGCTCGTCGGGTGCGTCTTCGGCGTCGGGTTCGGGCTCGTCGTCTTCCTCT
>Ga0207990_1000082_pt1 | contig 52476 bp, 50 predicted proteins | sample ETNtaG_8_FD_185780 | JGI IMG/M metagenome (GOLD analysis project Ga0207990, IMG submission 185780) | Marine microbial and viral communities from oxygen minimum zone, Eastern Pacific Ocean - ETNP201406SV75 (SPAdes) (version 2) | ecosystem: Environmental > Aquatic > Marine > Oceanic ...
TGCCTTAACCACGCAGTAATCGGTGCCACGGCGCAGTACCATGCCGGCAGCGCCATCGGAATCGTGTTCATCTTCGATATCGCCAACGATCTGCTCGAGTACATCCTCAATGGTGATCAATCCAATTACCCCGCCATACTCGTCAACCACGATTGCCATGTGGTTACGGCTGTCACGGAATTCCTGCAGCAGAACGTTGAGACGCTTGCTCTCGGGAATGAACACGGCGGACCGCAGCAATTCGGCCCAGGGTAGCGTACTGTCGCCACCACGACGCAGGTGGTGCAGCAGGTCCTTGGCCAGCAGGATCCCCAGAACTTGATCCTTGTTGCCGTCGGTGACAGGAAATCGCGAATGGGCCGACTCGGTGATGATCGGCAGTATCTCGTCCAGCGTCTGGCTTGAATCCACCATCACCATCTGCCCACGTGCCACCATGACCTGTTCCACCTGCAGATCAGACACAGTGACGGCACGTTGCATCATCTGTAACGTGTCTTCGCCCAGCAACTTACGTCGCTGGGCCTCCCTGAGAGAGTGGAACAACTGGCCACGAGTATATGTAACGCCGCGAATCAGGTGCGCTAGGCGCTGGAACACGTTGCCCTGGTCGCTACCAGGCTTAGGATTGTCCGACATCAAAGCTTAGCAATCTGGTAGGGGTCGGCAAACCCCTGGCTGGTGAGAATGCGGGCCTCCAAAGCCTCCATGACCTGGGCTTCACTGTCGTGCTGGTGGCTATGCCCGCACAAGTGCAGCACGCCGTGAGCCACCATGTGGGCAAAGTGCGCCTGCGTAGACTTGCCTTGTGCCTGCGCTTCGCGTCGCACAACCGGCGCGCACACGACCACGTCACCCAGTATAGGCAACTCAGTTCCAGGCGGTGGCTCAAAGAGAAACGACAACACATTGGTTGCCCCGTCGTGGCCGCGGTAATGATGATTGAGCTCAGCCATCTCTTTCTCACCCACCACCCGCACAGTCAACTCGCCTGCCAAGCGCTGCACCGCGGCCAGGGCCATATTGGCCCAACCGATAATGTGCTGCGGTCGCGGAAGGTCTTCATCGTCCGTCGCCAGTTGTACTTCTACCTGCGCGACCACTACTGTACCGGTGACTGTTCCTTTGCCTCATAGGCCTCGACGATCCGTTGCACCAGAGGGTGACGTACCACGTCCTTGGGGGTGAAACGGGTAACGCTCACTCCCTCGACAGCGCACAGCAATTCGACCGCGTGCCTGAGGCCGGAACAAGTGCCACGCGGTAGGTCCACCTGTGAAGTATCGCCTGTGATCACGGCGCGTGAACCGAACCCCATGCGGGTCAAGAACATTTTCATCTGCTCTACTGTGGTGTTCTGAGCCTCGTCGAGGATCACAAAAGCCTCGTTCAGGGTACGGCCACGCATGTAGGCAAGCGGTGCCAATTCGATAATCCCACGGTCCATCAGGCGTCCGACCCGCTCAAACCCCAGCATCTCGTAGAGCGCGTCGTACAGCGGGCGCAGGTAAGGGTCTACCTTCTGACCTATGTCGCCTGGCAGAAACCCCAGCCTCTCACCAGCCTCGACCGCCGGCCGCACCAAAACAATCCGCTCGACCTCATCATTGGCCAGCGCTTGTACAGCACAAGCGACTGCCATATAGGTCTTACCGGTGCCGGCCGGTCCGACACCAAAGCTGAGGTCATGGCTGATAATCTTGCGCAGGTAATCACGCTGACCTTGGTTTTTACCCCGGACCACCTTTTTACGCACACGCACGATAACATCGTTAGGGCCGCTCTCACCCTTGAGTGCATCGCGCGGAATCTGGGATATCGCCATTTGCACCTGGTTATTGCTGACCTCGCCTTCACTACCGGTGTTCTGGTAGAGCGCCAGCAACACATCCTGGGCGTTGTGAGCGTCTTCTGCCCGGCCGTCCACGCAGAACAGGTGACCACGATGGGATATCTGCACACCAAAACCTTCCTCGACCTGCTTGAGGTTAGTATTGTGTTCACCACAAAGATCAGCCAGACGCTGGTTGTCCTCGGGGTCGAGTAAGAAACTGATTGGAGTAGTCAGGTCGTTCAAGCAGACGGTGCCGCTCGCGAGGGAGCCGGTGACATCATAGCAGAAGTCAGTGCTGAACCTGCAAGCACCTCCCCTTTGAGTGAATTGGGCAAAGCCTCGGTGATCCGCACTGCAACGAACTCTCCGGCACTATTGGGCTGGTGGAAAAAATTGACCACCCGGTTGTTTTCCGTGCGCCCGCTCAGCTGCATCGGATCCTTGCGCGACAGCCCATCGACTAAGACCTGCTGTACGCTGCCAACCATAGCAGTACTGATAGCGCCGGCCTGAGCGTTGATAAGCGCCTGGAGACGAGTGAGGCGCTGGCGCTTGTCAGCGGGCACCACGTCATCGGCAAGTTCAGCGGCCGGGGTGCCTGGCCGGGCACTGTAGATGAAACTGAAAGAGTGATCGAACCTGAGTCGCTCTATCAGTGCTAGGGTTTGCTCGAAATCGACTTCAGTTTCTCCCGGAAAGCCAACGATAAAGTCCGAAGACAAACACAGATCAGGTCTCTTACTCTTTAACCGTGCAACGATGTGCTCGTAATCGCTGACCGTGTAGCCACGCTTCATTAACGACAGGATGCGATCTGAACCACTTTGCACTGGCAGGTGCAAATGGCTAACCAACTGCGGCACGCACTGATACACCTCGATCAGCCGCTGATTGAAGTCGACTGGATGAGAGGTGGTATAACGCAACCGCTTGATATCGTTGACGGCGCCTGCAAAGACCAACAACTCGGCCAAATCCACTATACCGCCGCCATGGCGAGCACCGGCGTAGGCGTTCACGTTCTGGCCAAGCAATGTCACCTCACGAACCCCTTGCTCCGCGAGTTCAACGATCTCGGTGATGACCTCATCAAATGGGCGGCTGAATTCTTCGCCACGGGTGTAGGGCACTACGCAGAACGAGCAATACTTGTTGCAGCCTTCCATCACCGAAACAAACGCCCGCGGCCCTGTGGCCTGTGGCGGCGGCAACGAATCGAATTTCTCGATCTCGGGGAAACTGATATCGATACCGGGACACCGCGAAGCAACCACCTCGTCATACATGGCTGGTAGACGGTGGTAGGTCTGCGGTCCGAACACCAGGTCTACGTAAGGCGCGCGGCGCAGGATCAGGTTTCCTTCCTGACTGGCGACGCAACCACCGACCCCTATCACAAGGTTCGGTCGGCCAGCCTTCCATTCACGCCAGCGACCCAGTTGCGAGAACACCTTCTCCTGTGCTTTTTCCCTGACCGAGCAGGTATTGAGCAGCAACAGGTCGGCCTGCTCAGGCTGTTCGGTACGCTCCATACCACGCGCGGCCGCCATCAGGTCAGCGATGCGGCCCGAGTCGTACTCGTTCATCTGACAGCCAAAAGTCTTGATATAGAGTTTGCCACTCATTAGCAACCTCCCGTAAACAGTGGCGTCGGTCGCTCGCCAAGATCGGGGTGACTGGTAACCTCGATCGTTTGGTGAAATTGGCGACTATTCCCTACCACCAACAAAATCACCGAGTCATCTCGCCGGTCAATATTCGTTTCCTGGGTCAGCGACAGCACGGCAGTTTCAAAGCACCGGCAATGCCCCACATTATTGAGATGACTCCCGCATGTCATAATAGTGCCAGCGGCTTGAAGCCTGGACGACTAGCATATAGTGGCGGCGCTCGTCGTTTTCAGGTACCGGCATTTCGAGCTTTTTCGATTCCATCTTATTTTCGTCTTGTATGCCAAGTCCAGTCGGACATTCATTGCTGGCGTTTATGGTAACCGGCCTGGCACGACCGGCAAACCGTTGTAGCCGCTGGTGGCTGTTGCTGGTGGTGTTGGCCGGCTGCGCGGCGGACCTTGATTTCCTGCCTGGGCTGCTGTTCAACGACCCTAATCGTTTCCATCACGGGCCTTCGCACTCGCTGTTGGCAGCAGTGCTTTTTGGCGCCGGGGTTAGCGCCCTCGGCCAGGCCCTGCCCCTACCCCGGGGCAGCGGACGCCTGGCCGCGCTGATCTATGCCAGTCACCTGCTTGGAGACTGGTTAGCCGCAGACGACGGCGCGCCCTTTGGTATTCCCTTACTGTGGCCATTTAGCATGGAATATTTCATCTCACCAGTCACAGTGTTTAGCAACTTTCACCACGGAACCGCTGGTGCCGGGCTGACCGCAGTACTCGCCAATATCTTTTCTATGCACAACTTGGCTGCTGTGGCGTTGGAGGTCGCCTTGCTGTTGCCGTTGCTCGTACTGGTGCAGTGGTGGCGGGCGTTCGTTAATCCCAGCGATCGTCGCGGACGCTGATCACGCCATCGTTCAGTTGTACAGGAAAGACGTGTAGCGGTTCATATGCCGGCGGCGCCAGTACCTTACCAGTACGCACACAGAAACGCGCGCCGTGGCGCGGGCATTCGATAGCCTCACCGATCAGGCAACCGCTGGCTATCTCTGCCCCATCGTGGGTGCACAAATCTTCAATGGCGATGAACTCACCGTCAAGATTGATCAGGGCGACCTGTGCATCGTCAATATCTACCACTCGAATCTCGCCCGGTTTGATTTCTTCTTGCCGGGCGACTGCGACCCATCCACCCATCAGAGCAGCCCTAGCTGCAGGCGGGCGCCGTCGCTGATACGTCCCTGATCCCACGGCGGATCCCAGACTAGTTCGACCACGGCATCTGCTACCCCAGCGACCCCACACACTGCTTTTTGTACCGTCATGGGAAAGGTCTGCGCGACCGGACAGCCGGGAGCGGTCAGCGTCATGTCCACCGCGACCCGGGTCTCGTTATCTATCTCCACCCGGTAAATCAACCCGAGATCGTAGATGTTCACGGGAATCTCAGGATCGTAGACTTCTTTGAGCGCCTCGACTACGCGTTCAAGCAGTGTGCTGTCGGCAGCCACCGAGGTCAGCGTGACCACAGGCTCCCCTGGGGTTTGGCGGGCGCTCGTGCCGACGTCGTCGAGTTGCGCCCCTGCATCCGCGCTTGCCACTGGGGTAAATTGCTCTTCCCTGCTGCTCATAAGTTATGCCATCAGCCTGTCTGCACGCCGTTACCCGTCTGTCGCCTGCGTCTTATCATTCGGTGGTCACCTTCCCGCCAGCATGATGCAGTGCCGAATTAAGGGCATGCCATGCCAGCGTCGCACACTTGACCCGGGCTGGAAACTCGCGCACACCAGAGAGCACCTCGAGCTTAGCCAGATCCAGATCAGCCGCGCCTGGTGTCGCTGCACCAGTGGCCATAGCGTGGAAAACCTCGAAACAGTGATCGGCCTGGTCCACACTCAGGCCTTTGAGTATCTCAGTCATGATTGAGGCAGAGGCCGTCGAGATCGCACAGCCCCTGCCTTCAAAACGCACCTCCTCGATCACCCCATCGTTGAGCCGCAGGAATACCTGCAACTGGTCGCCGCACAACGGATTAACTCCCTGTGCCTGATGGGTTGGATGATCAAGTACGCCGAAGTTCCTCGGGTTGCGATTGTGGTCAAGGATTACCTCCTGGTACAGGTCACGCAGATCACTCACTGACTGAAAAACTCCTGAGCCCTGGTGATGGCACGAAACAGGGCATCCACGTCTGCGTGATTGTTGTACAGGCCGAACGATGCGCGCGCGGTCGCCGACACTTTGAAGTGGGTCATCACCGGCATGGCGCAGTGATGGCCAGCCCGTATTGCGACCCCCTCGTGGTCCAGGATCGTGGCCACGTCATGGGGGTGTATCCCAGCCAGTGAAAAAGACAAAATAGCCGCTTTTTCTCCAGCCGTACCAATGATGCGCATACCTGGTTGGTCAAGCGCCCGGCCAGTCGCGTATTCGAGCAAGGCTTGCTCATGGGCGGCAATGCGCTCCAGCCCCAGCGCCTCGATATAATCGATTGCCGCACCGAGCCCGATGGCGCCAGCGATGTGCGGCGTGCCAGCCTCGAACTTGGCCGGCAAATCATTCCAGGTCGAACCTTCAAAACTAACTGTGCGGATCATATCGCCACCACCCTGCCAGGGCGGCATTGCATCCAACAACGCCTCGCGCCCATAGAGCACGCCAATGCCGGTGGGGCCGTACAGTTTGTGGCCAGAAAAAGCGTAGAAATCACAACCCAGTGCCTGCATGTCCACGCGATTGTGGGGGGCTCCCTGGGCACCGTCGATCATGGTCACCGCGCCCGCCGCGCGAGCCAGACGCACCAGTTCGGCTACCGGGTTAACCGTGCCCAGCGCGTTGGAGACGTGAGCCACTGCCACCAGCCGAGTGCGCTCTGACAGCAATGCGGCAAATGAATCCAGCAGCAGGGCGCCTTGGTTATCCATTGGTGCAACCTTGAGCACAGCACCGGTCTTCGCGCACAGCAACTGCCAGGGCACTATGTTGGCGTGGTGCTCCATCGCCGTGACCAACACTTCGTCGCCGGCTTCCAGTTGCGAGCCACCGTAACTCTGTGCAACCAGGTTAATGGCTTCGGTAGTACCGCGGGTAAAAATTACCTCGGCAGTAGAGGAAGCATTGATCAAAGCACGGACCTTTTCACGCGCACTGTCAAAAGCCTCGGTGGCCCGCTGGCTGAGTGCATGCACCCCACGATGGATATTGGCATTATCGTGACGGTAGTAGTGCGTTGTTGCATCGATCACAACTTGCGGCTTCTGGGTAGTTGCGCCGTTGTCTAAGTAGGTCAGCGGCCGGCCGTTAACCTGCTGGTCAAGTATCGGGAAATCTGCCCGCACCGATGCCGCGTCGAGCAACGCCACAGCACCGCGAGGAGCGATCTTCACAACACTCATCGCTCAATCTCCGATACCGCCTGCATGCGGTCGTTGACCTGCTGCTCAAGATAACTACGCAGCGCAGTCGGCACCATCCGCTCAAGCACGTCAGCAGCAAAAGCTCGGGTCAGCGCACGTCGTGCCTGCACCTGGTCGAGGCCGCGCGAACGCAGGTAGAAAATTGCGCCCTCATCCAGTTGGCCGACGGTAGCACCGTGCGTGCACTTGACGTTGTCAGCGTAAATCTCAAGCTGTGGCTTGCTGTCAACTTCGGCATCACGCGACAGCAGCAGGTTCTGATTGCGCTGCTGGGAATCTGTTTGCTGAGCCCCGGGTTGCACCACGATGCGGCCGTGGAACACGGCCCGTGCGCGGTCCCCGAGCACCCCTTTGTAGTGCTCCCGACTCACCCCGTTTGGCGCGTGGTGTACCACGTGGGTGTGATTGTCAACATGGCTGCGGCCAAACGCCAGGTACAGACCGTCAAGCCGGGCCTGCGCCTGTTCATCGTCCAGGTTGATCAACGCATCCCTGCGGACCAGGGCGCCATCCAGTGTCACCGTAGTCGAACGGAACTCGGCACAGCGCCCCACCCGCACGAACAGGCCGCCGACATGAAAACTGCGCGGGCTCTCCTGTTGTACGGCGTGATGGGTCAGGCGGGCATCACTCTCAACGATGACCTCTGACACGCTGTTGCTAAGCGACCTGTTCTCGAGCAACGACACATGCCGCTCGATCACAGTCGCCTGACTGCCGCTATGCGCTACCACCAAGTTGCGCGGCAGACTGAGCCGCCCGCTACCACCGCAGCCAGAAACGAAAAGTAGTTCGACCGGCTTGTCCAACACTACCCCGGCATTAATCTCGACCACAGCGCCGTCACCAACGAACGAGGAGTTCATGGCGATAAATCCGTGCGGTTCGCTACCCAGTGCACTACCCAGCCATGGCTCGATCCTGGCCGGGTCGTTATCGAGCATCTGGCCGAGACCCGCTAGAGTAACCCCCGCGGGCAGATCATCTAGGTGTGAGAGTGCGGGCGACCAGAAACCATCAACAAATACCAGTCGGTAACTGTCCAGGTTCGGGATTGTGCTGGCCACCACGAATTGCCTAGGGCAGTCACTGCCGGCTTGCGCCGGCGCAAAAGCCTCGCGGGTGATGGGTCGGATTGGCGTGTACTTCCAGTCTTCGTTGCTTTGGTCTGGCAGGCCAGTGAGTTCGAGCTGGGCCAACGCTGCACTACGGCATTGGTCCAGCCAACGACGGCCAGCAGCCGGCAAGTCGGCTGCGGCGTCGCGCTGGGCTGCAACATAGGTGCTGGCGTCGTGGGCGGTGCGCATCAGCTCAGCCAACTCCGACTGCCTGATCGGCGCCGGAGTTAACCCAACCGTAGCCCTGCTGTTCGAGTTCCACTGCCAGTTCCTTATCACCAGAGCGAACGATTCTACCGTCTGCTAACACGTGCACCCAGTCCGGTACAATGTGCTCGAGCAGCCGCTGGTAGTGAGTAACCAGCACGATCGAGCGCGCGCTGCCGCGCATCGCGTTGACACCCCCTGCAACCACCTTGAGTGCATCGATATCGAGCCCAGAATCGGTCTCATCCAGTATCGCCAGGCGAGGCTCGAGCATGGCCAACTGGAAAATCTCGTTGCGCTTTTTCTCGCCACCGGAGAACCCTTCGTTGACCGAGCGGTACAGAAACTCCTCTTTCATCTCGACCAGCTTAAGCCGCTCGCGCGCAAGCTTGAGAAAATCCATGGCGTCAAGTCCTGGCTCACCCCGGTGTTTGCGCAGCGCGTTGACTGCCTCTTTTAGCATAGCCACGTTCGACACGCCGGGAATCTCCACCGGGTACTGAAAGGCAAGGAAAACGCCCTCGCGGGCCCGCTCCTCGGGTGTAAGTGAGAGCAGACTGCGGCCAAAGAACCTGACTGACCCACCCGTTACCTCGTAGCCGTCACGGCCAGCAATAACGTTGGCGAGGGTGCTCTTGCCCGAGCCGTTTGGTCCCATAATGGCGTGAACCTCGCCCGAGCCCACCTCGAGGTCCAATCCCCGCAAGATCGGCCTGTCATCAACCTTGGCATGTAGTCCTTTTATACTCAGCATGTGTTCACGTTCCTGTTAGTGTGGGCACCCGGCCAGAACCCCGGTCCCGGCAACGCATTCTTGATGCGCGGGACCGCTTGTATGTTGCTAGCCTACTGCTCCTTCAAGACTGATTCCGAGCAACTTCTGGGCTTCCACCGCAAATTCCATCGGCAGTTCACGGAATACTTCCTTGCAAAAACCGTTCACGATCATTGTTACGGCATCCTCTTCCGAGAGCCCGCGCTGGCGGCAGTAGAAGAGTTGGTCCTCACCGATTTTGGAGGTGGCCGCTTCGTGCTCGATGGTTGCGGTCGGGTTCTTTACCTCAAGGTAGGGAAAAGTGTGGGCGCCACAGCGGTCCCCCATCAGCAGCGAATCACACTGTGAGTAATTCCGAGCGTTGTCGGCGCCCTGCAGCACCTTGACCAGACCCCGATAGGTATTCTGGCCACGGCCAGCCGAGATACCCTTGGAGATGATGGTACTGGAAGTATCGCGGCCGATATGCACCATCTTGGTGCCAGTATCAGCCTGTTGGCAGTTGTTGGTAAGTGCCACCGAGTAGAACTCGCCAACCGAAGCATCGCCTTCAAGCAACACGCTGGGGTACTTCCAGGTGATGGCCGAACCAGTTTCTACCTGGGTCCAGGAGATCTTAGCGTTGGCGCCACGGCAAGCGCCCCGCTTGGTGACAAAATTGTAGATGCCGCCGCGGCCCTGCTCATCGCCTGGATACCAATTTTGCACCGTGGAGTACTTGATCTGGGCGTCTTTCATCGCCACCAGTTCGACCACCGCTGCATGAAGCTGGTTTTCGTCGCGCATCGGCGCCGTGCAACCTTCCAGGTAACTAACGTAACTACCCTCATCGGCGATAATCAGCGTGCGCTCGAACTGGCCTGTGTTCAGGGCATTGATACGGAAATAGGTGGATAACTCCATCGGGCAGCGCACACCCTTGGGCACGTAGACAAAAGACCCTTCAGTGAAAACAGCCGAGTTAAGTGCCGCGTAAAAATTATCTGCCGCCGGCACCACCGAACCCAGATATTGGCGGACCAGATCCGGGTGGTTGGCAAGTGCTTCGGACAACGGGCAGAAAATGACTCCTACCTCGGCCAGCTTGTCCTTGAAGGTGGTTGCTACCGAAACGCTGTCGAACACCGCGTCCACGGCCACCCCGGCAAGCGCTTTCTGCTCTTCCAGTGGAATACCTAACTTGTCGTAGGTTTCCAACAATTTGGGATCGACTTCGTCCAGACTCTTAGGGCCGTCCTTGTTGCTCCTGGGCGCCGAGTAGTAGCTGATAGCCTGGAAATCAATCGGCAGATGGTGCAGGTGAGCCCATTGCGGTGGCTTCATTTCGCACCAGCGCCGGTAAGCCTCAAAGCGCCACTCGAGAATAAATTTCGGCTCGTGTTTTTTTGCCGACAGGAAGCGGATCACTTCCTCGTCGAGGCCGGGCGGTAGGGTCTCCGACTCGATGTCTGTGACAAAGCCTTCCCGATAGTCGCGGCCTACCAGTTCACCGATATCTGTGGCTACTGGGCCCATGATCTTCGCTGCATTCTCTTACTGCGTATTGCTCTCGGTGCTCGGCGCCTTGCGGGGTCGCCGGGCGTCGTTCTTGCCGTATGTCGCTTAGCCAGTGGCCGACAAGCGTTCCGCTTCGACTACCACTGTTTTGAGTTGGCCTGAACGCAAGCCCTGACGCACTGACTCCTGGCGCTCGGCAACAGCGATCACTTCTGGCCGATGAATCAGCTTACCCAGCGTGATGTTATCGAGAAACCCAAAGATCTTTAAACTAAGTTCACTCCATAGCTCATGAGTCAAACACGGCTCGCCGTTTTGGCAGTTACCTTCACCACCACAACGGGTCATGTCGGCTTTTTCGTCGACCGCACTGATGATAGTGGCAATGGAAATCTCGTCAGCATCCCTCGACAACCGGTAGCCGCCACCGGGGCCGCGGGTACCCTTGACCAGCCCGTTGCGCCGCAGTCGGGCAAAGAGTTGCTCAAGATAGGACAGTGAGATTTCCTGATTCACGGCGATATCCTGCAGTGTCACGGGGCGCAGGCCCTGCTGCAGAGCCAGATCCAGCATAGCGGTGACCGCATAACGGCCCTTGGTTGTCAGACGCATATCTTTAATCTCCTTTTGTTGTCAGCCAGTCCTGACCGAGCCGCTCACCGGCACCCGGTAAATAGGCTGTTTGAAGCTAGGTGGGTCATATCCCGAGTGTCATTATAAGGATTTAATCGGTAAAGACCAACCCTTGTTCTCGGTTTTTTTTGGAACTTGGGTCACGCAGTGGTCGCAGACTGTCTCACCGGCGCAGCCCGTGATAGCCAACCATTACAGCGCCGATGATGGCCAATACGCCGGCGGCGAGTTCGGCGGGCATGCTCAGCGTCCCGCTGAATCGGGCCAACCCAAGCAGGACGATCGCGCCCAGCAACAACCCTGCACCGGTGATCAAGCCGTCGAGGCGACGCTGGCCATGACGAACAGCCTGTCGCAAAGCCTCGAGATCTTGGCTGCGGGTGTTCAGCACCAATTGCTCATCGCGCATCCGGCGCAGCAATTCGTGTATCAGCCCCGGCAACTCGGGAATGAGCGGCGCCACCGCCGGCAATTCGCGGCGCAGCGCCTTAACCAGAGCCCGCGGGCCGACCTGCTCGCGCATCCAGCGCTCCAGGAACGGCTTGGCTGTCTCCCACAGATTCAGCTCCGGATAGAGTTGGCGGCCTAGGCCCTCTATGTTCAGTAATGTCTTCTGCAGCAACACCAGTTGGGGCTGGACCGACATATGGAACCGCCGCGCCACCTGGAACAGGCGCACCACCAACCGGCCAAAGGATATTTCGCTGATGGGGCGGGCAAAGATCGGCTCGCAGACAGTACGTACCGCGGCCTCAAACTCCTCCACCCGGGTATCGGCAGGAACCCAACCGGCCCGCAAGTGGGCCGTTGCCACCGCGTGGTAATCGCGGTTGAAGAAAGCCAGCAGATTCTCAGCCAGGTAGCGTTTATCCAACTCGCTGAGCGTGCCCATGATGCCAAAATCAACCGCCTGGTACTGACCTGTGGCGCTGACAAAAATATTACCTGGGTGCATGTCGGCGTGGAAAAAGCCGTCGCGAAATGCCTGGGTGAAGAAGATTTCGACCCCGTTGTGGGCTAATTGACGCATGTCGACACCAGCCGCGCGAATGGCTTCGACCTCACGGATCGGGATACCCTCGATGCGCTCCATGGTCAGAACTTGACGGCGGCTGTGATCCCAGTAGACCTTGGGCACGTAGATCAGTTCCGACTCCGGGAAATTGTGTCTGAGTTGCGCCGCATTGGCGCCCTCACGCATCAGATCCAGTTCATCGTGGATAGTCTTGTTGTACTCGTCGACTACCTCCACCGGACGCAATCGCTCACCCTCGGACCAGTGCTTCCTGGCCAGCACTGCCAACCGATACAGTAGTTGCAGGTCTTCTTCGATCACCGTCTCGATGTCTGGGCGCAATACCTTAACCACAACCGTGGTGCCATCGTGCAGGGTTGCCGCATGAACCTGCGCCACTGAAGCCGAGGCCATGGGCGCCAACTGAAAATCGGCGAAGTGCTGCTCAAGTGGTGCGCCCAGGGCCTGCTCGATCACATCCCGGGCCTGCTCTCCCGGGAACGACGGCACGTCGTCCTGTAGTCGGGCGAGTTCCAGCGCGATGTCTTCGGGAATCAGGTCCGGCCGGGTAGAGAGCACTTGACCAAACTTAACGAATATCGGCCCCAGTTCTTCCAGTGCCTCGCGCAGACGTTGACCACGGGGCTTGCTGGTATCCCGGGTCCAGTACAGCGGCAGTATGAACAGCAAGAAACGGTAAGGTCGAAACAGATGCAGCGCCACCACGAATTCGTCCAACCCGTGGCGAATAAACACCTGGACGATGCGGAAAAGGCGTAGGGTCTGTGGACGGTTGAATGCCACTGAATTAACTGCCCGTATGCTACCTGGCCAACCGCTCGATGCGCTGTGCCAACTGTTCAGCATCGTCCCGCAACCGCTCGACCCCGGCAACAAAACGCTCCACCCGGGGTCGGGTCGTCAACAACCTTACCTCCTCCCGTAGAACCTCCCCGGTGGAGGTCGCTGCTGAACTGGACGCTGCTGCTGCCCAGCCGCTCAACTGATGCAGGATATTCGCGGTCTTGCGAGCCGGGGTGTCCCCCATGAACCGGGCCAGTTGCTCCTCGAGGTCCGGATCCAGTGAGTCGACCAGGTCACGCAGCCCGGCCACTACCTCGGCGTTTCCTTTTATGGTCAAGTTGGCGTTGCAAAACCGTGCCGGCACAACAGCCGGGTACAGGGTTCGGGCTAAAGCCGATGGGCCACCGCAAATGGTGACATCAGGCTCCTGCCTGGCCTGGCGCGTCACTTCGATGCGTTCTCTGGTTGGTGACAGGTACAGGAGGCGGTCGGGACCAAACAGCTGCAAGGCGATCACGCTGCCAGCCAGTGGTGCGAGAAAACGACCGGCACCCGAATCTGTGACCACTCGGTTGATGGCATTTTCCAGGAGTCGTTCGAGCATGTCCGTTACGCCACCAGCGGGGCGCCTCACGTCAATAACAAAAGCCGGTATGCAGCGCTACCACACCGCCACTTAAGTTGTGATAGTGAACGTCTTCGAGACCGGCCGCGCGCATCATGCCAGCCAGGGTTTCTTGATCGGGATGGCGGCGAATAGACTCCACCAGATAGCGGTAACTATCCTCGTCACCGGTGATAAGCCGGCCAAGCGGTGGTATCAATCCGAATGAATACAGGTCATAGGCGCGGGCAAGTGCCCGTGAGGTGGGCTGGGAAAACTCCAGTACCAGCAGCCGGCCGCCGGGCCTGAGCAGCCGGGCCATCGATGCCAGCGCTGTCGGAATACGAGTTACGTTACGCAGCCCGAATGCAATACTGATGCAATCAAAACCGTACCCAGTGAATGGCAACTTTTCCGCGTCCGCCAGGACAAAGTCGATATTGCCGGCAAAACCAGCATCGCGCATGTGCGCACGGCCGCGATCCAACATCGCCGGGTTGATATCGGCCATCACTACCCGACCATGTGGGCCTACGCGTCGGGCAAAGCGCCGGGCCATGTCGCCGCTGCCGGCGGCAACATCGAGCACCTTCTGGCCCGCTCGCACCGCGCTGGTGTTAGCCGCGAAATCCTTCCACCAACGGTGCGCACCCAGCGACATCAGATCGTTCATCAAGTCGTACCGATCTGCTACCGACCGGAACACGCCACCGACTAACGCAGCCTTGTCGTCGGCAGCGACCTTGCGAAAGCCGAAGTGGGTGGTTTCCTCGCCCGCTGGATGGCTCTGCATTGCGATCATCCTGGTCCCGGCGCCATCTCGTTGCGCGGGTGCTGTGCCTGCTCAAGTCGTTTAAGGCGCGCCTGCCAATAGGCCTGGTAGGGTGTAGTCAGATCGTACAATGTACCGCACCAGTAGATGCTGGTGTCGTGACCGTCGTCAAACTGCATTTGATGCCGCTCCAGCCGACCTGCTGTTTCTCGGCCTGCGGGACCTAGTGCGCTCGCCTGTGCCCGCGCATCTCGGCCGGTGGCGACAACACCTGTAAGTGCTCAAAGGGCAACCCGAACTGGCTTTATCATCGACTGTGGCCTCGAGGGCCCGGGGCTGCCGGCGGCGGATAATATGGCTGGGTCGAGGGTGCGGTAACATAGCGAGCACCAGATAAAAAGGGGGCGATTATAACGCCGCTGGTAGGGGTTCTGGCGCGGGTGGGAACTGGATCAGGGCCTACTTAACCAGCCCGCCACTTCTTCTGCAAAGTAGGTCAGGATCGCGTCGGCCCCCGCACGCTTGAACGCCAACAACGATTCCATGACCACTGCTTTTCGATCGAGCCAGCCGTTGTCGGCAGCGGCACAGAGCATGGCGTACTCTCCGCTGACCTGGTAGACAAAGGTGGGCACGCCGAACTCACTTTTTACCCGCTCGAGTACATCGAGGTAGGGGATGCCTGGCTTGACCATGACCATGTCAGCCCCCTCGGTCAGGTCGAGTTCCACCTCCCGCAACGCCTCATCGGTGTTACCGGGGTCCATCTGATAGGAGTGTTTATCGCCACCAGCGAGGTTGCTGGCCGAGCCGACTGCATCACGAAACGGGCCGTAGAAGGCCGATGCGTACTTAGCCGAGTAGGCCAAGATGCGGGTATTGACGTAGCCCCGCTCTTCCAGCGCCTCACGGATGGCGCCAATGCGCCCATCCATCATGTCAGAAGGCGCGACGATATGGGCACCGGCTTGCGCGTGGCACAGTGCCTGGCGTACCAGAACCTCGACGGTACGGTCATTTGTCACGTAACCGGACTCATCAAGCAACCCATCTTGGCCGTGGCTGGTATAGGGATCCAGAGCCACGTCGGTGATCACACCTAACTCCGGCACCTGCTCGCGCAGTGCACTTACCACGCGCGGTACCAAACCTTGCGGGTTGTATGCCTCTTTGGCGTCGTCGCTCTTGGCATCCGGGCCCACCACCGGAAACACCGCCATGGCTGGAATACCGAGTTCATTGAGCCGAGTGGCTCGTTCTACCAGCAGGTCGATACTCAGGCGGTCGACTCCGGGCATGGAAGGCACACTCTCGCGCCGACCCGTGCCTTCACAGACGAAGACCGGCTGTATCAGATCATCACGTGTGAGCACGGTTTCGCACACCAGTCGCCGACTGAATGCGTCCCGGCGTAGTCGCCGCATCCGGGTCCCAGGGTAAGCGGTCATGATCGGCAATGCTACCTCAGTGGCGCCTACTCGGTTTCTTGCGTCGCACGGCCTGGCCGGCGGATTTCTTAGCTGGAACTTTCTTGTTGCCCACCTTTTTCCGAGCAGGTGCTTTTTTTGCGGTTTTTTTCGGCGGGGTCTTTTTCTGGGCCGCTTTCTTAGCTGGAACTTTCTTGTTGCCCACCTTTTTCCGGGCAGGTGCTTTTTTTGCGGTTTTTTTCGGCAGGGTCTTTTTCTGGGCCGCTTTCTTGGATGGCGTTTTCTTGTTGCTCACCTTTTTCCGGGCAGGTGCTTTTTTTGCGGTTTTTGTCGGCGGGGTCTTTTTCTGCGCCGCTTTACGGTCAATCGCGGCACGCTCAATCTTGCCGCCGCTGATGACTGTAGCAGCTGCCGGCGCCTTGTTCGACAGTGTATCGGCCACAACCACCTTTTTCTCCAATGGCCGAATCTCGATATCCACGACCTCGCAGATCATGGCAAAGATACCCGTCACATCGGCCATCGCTTCGATAGTGCGCAGTTTGTGCTGAGCCTTGTAATAGGTAATCAGCGGTGCAGTATCCTGCTCATACGCCTCGAGCCTGGTGCGCACGGCTTTCTCGGTGTCATCTGCACGCTGCGCAAAATCATTGGCACCACACTTATCACAGGTACCACGCTTAGTTGGCGGTGAAAAGTACTTATTGTAGATAGCGCCGCAGTTACTACAAGTGAGACGACCAGTGATACGTCGGACCACCAACTCGCGGTCGAGCGCAAGATGCAGGACCAGTTGCAGCGGTCTCCCGAGCCAGCCCAAGCGGGTATCGAGTTCCTGTGCCTGGGGGATATTGCGCGGAAACCCATCAAGGACGAAACCGCGACGGCTCCCGGGACTGCGTAACCGGTCGGTGACGGCATCGATCACGATCTCGTCCGACACCAGTTCACCGGCCTCCATGATAGCTGCGACCTTCTTACCGATCTCGGTCTTGTCAGCCACCGCCATCCGCAGGATGTCGCCAGTGGATATCTGCGGCACTCGGTACTTTTCGGCCATCATCTTGGCCTGCGTGCCCTTGCCCGATCCGGGGGCCCCTAACAACACGATCCTCATGTTCGACTTCTCCGAAAAAGCGATTACCCAACCCTTCCTGCCACCTGGTCACAAGAGTGGGTCAACCCCCTACCACTGGCAGTGTTGCCGGGCCAAGGAGCCAAAAAAAGGGGGCGTAGACTATAGTGGTCAGGGTCAGGGTGTCAATGGGCGTTTGCTGCATAAAGCAGCCCTCCGGGTAGCACAAATCATGTTCAAAACGCCAGAATCAGGTTGCACGCTAGAATAGCCGCGCCGGCTGTTGATTCGAGTAGATGCTGTTCGCGCCGGGGTTACGTCAGTTAAGCATCCGTTAAGCACCAACATATCCAAATGAACGGGATCCCGGATTTCACCCAGGTCCAGATCGAGACTGTCCGCAACCTTCTGCGGGAGCGATATCGCGAGATTATCGACGTACATGTCGCTGACTGCGAGATACTGCTGGAGCCCGGTCACGAAGAACTGACCGAGTGTCCGGCGCTTTTCTGGCATGCCAGCGACGCCAATTTCGTGGTGATCCGTACCAACCAGAACAATTACCGCTGCCAGTTTTTCTATACCCCGAACGACCAATACGGCACCGGGGATGAACAGTACCATGTACTGGACGAGTGCGTGATGGCAGTACTGAAAGTGCAGTCGGATCATGCCCGAGAGAAACACGGCGTGACCTCCGGTGTGACCGGTGCTGATCTTAGCTCCTGAGTCGGTCCCGGCCCCGGCCACAGCCCAGTCTACAACCGAGAAACCTGTCCATGAGTAAACCTAAGAACGCATTCTACGCCCAGTCGGGCGGTGTTACCGCCGTCATCAACGCCAGCGCCTGTGGCCTGATCGAGGCTGCCCGGGCCCAACGTGGCCGCATCGGCAAGGTCTACGCCGGTCGCAATGGCATCATCGGCGCCCTGACCGAGGACCTGATCGATACCAGCCGTGAAAGTAATAGCGCCATCGCAGCACTAAAACACACGCCCTCGGGCGCTTTCGGTTCCTGCCGCTACAAGTTGAAGAGCCTCGAAGAAAACCGAGCCCAGTACCAACGGCTGATCGAGGTGTTCAAGGCCCATGATATCGGCTACTTCTTCTACAACGGCGGTGGTGACTCCGCCGACACCTGCCTCAAGGTATCGCAATTGTCTCGCACCACCGGCTACCCGATCCAGGCTATTCACGTGCCCAAAACCGTTGACAACGACCTGCCGATCACCGACAACTGCCCGGGTTTTGGCTCGGTGGCAAAATACATTGCCGTGTCCACCCGGGAAGCGAGTTTCGACGTTGCCTCCATGGCTAAGACCTCGACCAAGGTATTTATTGTCGAGGTGATGGGCCGGCACTCCGGCTGGATCGCCGCGGCCGGTGGGATGGCGTCAGACCAGAAAACACCCATCCCGATCGTCATTCTGTTCCCCGAGGCGCCCTTTGACCGCCAGCGCTGCATGGCCGCGGTCGCTGAGAAAGTACGCCGCTTCGGCTACTGCTCGGTGGTGGTGTCCGAAGGAGTCCGCGATGCCGGCGGCCGGTTCCTTTCTGACCAGGGCCTACGCGATGCTTTCGGCCACGCCCAACTCGGTGGGGCGGCACCGGTGGTGGCTTCGATGATCAAGGAGGATCTGGATCTCAAGTACCACTGGGCGGTTGCCGACTACTTGCAGCGCGCGGCACGGCACATCGCTTCGGGCACTGACGTGGCCCAAGCCTATGCTGTCGGCAAAGCCGCCGTTGAACTGGCGCTCAAGGGGAAAAACGCCGTGATGGCTGCGATTGTGCGCACTTCAGATCAACCATACCGCTGGCAGGTCGGTGAAGCCAACCTCAAGCGGGTTGCCAATCGGGAGAAGATGATGCCGCGCGGGTTTATCAGCCAGGACGGTTTTGGTATCACCGCCCGCTGCCGCCGCTACCTTGAGCCATTGATGCGGGGTGAAGACTATCCGCCATACGACAAAAATGGGCTGCCCCGCTATGTGCGCCTAAAAAACATTGCGGTTAGGAAAAAACTTGCCCAAAACTTTGCCTTGTGAGCGGCAACTCGCAGCCGAGATCGAACCGTTGCCCACCCTGAGTCAAAACTATGACGGCTGAGGTGCAGCGCGAACACGGCCGAGCCGCGGTCGCTCAATTGATTACGGAGCTAAATCTGGGGCAAATTTTCAAATTCGAATCGAGCATAGACTTCGCGGGACTGCGTTGAGCGCGCCAGCATCCATCTGGCAAGGCAATAGCGCAGGGCGCCCCTCAGGACGAGGCAATATCCTCCAGTTTTCTAGCCCGGATGATCTGGCCGTCGAGGCCCGCGTCGCTGACTGAGCTGCCGTAAGCTACCGTCAGTAACTGGCTGTAGTAGGTCACCGGCATGTTGAAGCGAGTGCCGTAGCGCCGGTTTATTTGCTCCTGGTAGACCTCGACGTTCATCTGGCATACCGGGCAGGGGGTCACCACCATGTCGGCGCCTTGATCAGCCGCGGCTTCGAGAATGTCCTTGATCTGGGCCTGACTCTTCTCGGGCTCCGAGAAAGCCAGTGCCCCGCCACAGCAGGTAACTTTCTGCTCGTAGTCGGTGATCGGTTCGGCCCCGGCCATCTCGACCATCTTGTCCAGATACATGGGGTTCTCGAACGATTCACCGTCGATGCCGAACGGTCGGTTGGTCTGACAGCCCACGTAACCGGCCACCTTGACACCGGCGAGTGGCTTGACCACGGGCCGCGCCAGTTCCTGGTAACCGATGTCCTCGATCAGAGCCTCAACCATATGGCGCACCTCAACCTTGTTTTTGAAATGCAGGTCCAGTCCGCCTTCCTTGAGCACCTCCAGCGCATCCGCCATCAGTGCTCGGTCGCTGTTGAGGCGCTCCTGTGACTCCTTCGTTCCCAGCCAACAGGCCGCGCAGGTGGCAACGATATCCTGGTCTGCGTTGTGCTGTTCGGACAGGGCAATGTTGCGGGCGTTCATGACGTGCCGCGGCAGTTCACCGCCCTCGCAGTAACCGATGGATGCGCTGCAGCAGTTCCAGTCCGGAATCTCGTTGAGTCTGATGTCGAGATGCCGGCACATGGACTCCACGGAAGTCATGTAGTTGGAGGCCGAGGCCCGCCGTTCGGATGAGCAGCCCGGGTAAAAAGAATATTCATATTTCGCCATCAGTTGCTCCCAAGGTCAGTCGCCGAGTCCCTTGCGCTGGTCTTCCAGTAGCCGTGCTTTGGCAAGCATGCGTTGTAGTTCGCCTGCACCCCGGCAGCCTTTTTGCCCGACCAAGCCAAATAGATTGAGGCGGCCCGTACGCAGCAAGCCGATGCCGACCTTGCGCATGGCCCAGGCCTGGCGCAGGCCGCTGATGAACCCGTCCATGAAATACAAGCCCAGCGAAAGTTTCAGTTCGTTGACCCGGCCGCCACGTACGATGTTTGTCCAGAACATCCGGGCGAAACGTCGGGTTGGGTTGGTTTGGGGCGCCAAGCCCAGCCGGTGGGCATAGTTGGCCAGACCGTGCATGATGTGGGTGATCGGGAGCTCCCGCGGACAACGCACCACGCAGTTGTAGCAGGAAGTGCACATGAACATCGACTCGGTCGCAAGCACGGCCTCGCGCTGGCCAGCACGAATCATCATAAACAGTTCCTGTGGCGAGTGCTGCCAGTGCGAGCCGAACGGGCAAGACCCGGAACACACTCCGCATTGCATGCACATCTTGACCCAGCGGCCTTCTTCCACGTTATCTTCGACTTCCCGCAGAAAATCGTTGCGGTAGTTACTCAGCGCGGCCGTGTTTATGTCCTTCATCGGCGCTCCTTAAAATCCCTTGAACGGATTCATGCCGATCGCGTCTATCTTGGCAGCGTACTGGTTGATAAGCGCCGGTATCCTATGAATGTCAGTGATTTCAACCTCGTAGGTTTCCACCCGCTCCGTCTCCAGTTGCAGTTGCTGTAGGGTGTCGCCAATCTTGCTCATACGGTAATGGGCGAGTTCCGAACCCTTGACAAAATGGCACTGGTAGTTTTCACCCTTCTTGCAGCCCATCAGCATGATCCCATCGTAGCCACTGTTTAGTGCATCGGTCACCCAGATGGCATTGACCGAACCCAGACAGCGTACCGGGATCACCCGCACGAAGGCGCTGTAGCCCAACCGGTTGAAGCCGGCTATATCCAGTGCTGGGTAGGCATCGTTCTCGCAAGCGAGAATCAATATGCGTGGCTTTTCATCAAACTCGTCCGGCATGTCGACCGCCTTGATCTGCTGGCCGACAGTATCCACCGAGTAGTTGTCGAAAGAGATGACCCGTACCGGGCAGGCCCCCATGCAGGTCCCGCAGCGCCGGCAACGGCTCTCGTTGAAGACCGGATAACGCTGCTCATCTTCGTCAATGGCCCCAAAAGGGCACTCGACGGTACAGCGCTTGCATTGAGTACAGCCTTCCTTTCTAAACAATGGAAAACTGAGATCCCCCGAGCGCGGGTGGGCCGCACGGCCGAGCGCGGCATTCTCGATTGCCTGGATGGCCTTTAATGCGGCCCCAGTCGCGTCCTCTACCGCCTGGGCGATGTCCATGGGCCGGCGTACTGGGCCACAGGTATAGATACCGGTCCGGCAAGTTTCATAGGGAAAACAGATGAAGTGTGAATCCGAGAAACCATGCGCCAACTGCGGCACATCCGGACCCTGCCGATAGTTGAGGTTGAGGATAGACTCGATCGGCCCCTCTATCCGGCTCGGTACGTCGGCCGCTGATGGTGGCTGGGTCTCGCCGGTATCGGTCCCACCCTCATCGATCACCTGTATCTCACGGTCAATGCCGGTATTGGGTACCTGGCCGGTTGCCAGCACCACCAGATCCGCGGCCAGGCTTACTGTCTGATCCAGGATTAAGTCGGTGAAACACACCACTGGCCTGTCACCACCAATTTTGACCTCGCTGACAACACCCTTGGTGAAAGTCACGCCCTTGCGCTGGGCGCTGCGGTAGAAATCCTCACCATTGCCCGGGGTTCGCAGGTCCGAGTGGATGATGGCCGTGTCGACCGCAGGGTTAGATGCCTTGAAGTACATGGCCTGTTTGATGCTGGTATTGCAGCAATGGCCCGAGCAGTAGGGCAGGTGGCCGGGCGTCTCGCTGCGCTGGCCCGCACACTGAATAAAGACCGCATTCTCCACTGGCTTGCCGTTGGAGGGTCGCAGCAGGGGGCCGCCAGCGGCGGCGCGAGCAAGGCTCTCAAGACCAGCTTGATCGATTACGTCCGGGCTGGCACCAAAACCGAGATGGGTGAGCGCACTCACATCATGGCTACGAAAGCCCGTTGCCTGGACAATCGCGCCAACGTTCTCGGTACAGGCGGCGCCACTTTCGAGCGCGATGTCTACAGTGAACTGCCCTGGGGCACCGCTGGTCCGGGTTACCGTGGACTGCGTGAACACCGCGATACCGGAGTCGGCCTTAATACGGCTCACCAGGTCTGTTACTCCGGGATCCTGCGGGTCAGCAAAGGGCTCGGTAACAGGTACACGCCGATACAGACGAGCAGCCCAGCCGCCCAAGGTTGCTTCCTTTTCGACCAGCAATACCTCGTAACCGGCACCGGCTGCTTCGAGGGCTGCAGTCATGCCGCTCACCCCGCCACCCACCACTAGGACCCGTCGATTCCCACCAACATCTGCGTTGCCATCTGGCTGGCGCATATACCGCGCCTCGGCACAACCCATGCGAACGTAGTCGGCGGCCATCTCCTGGGTGGTCTCGCGCGCCTCATCGGTGTCGGGCTGGGACCAGATTGCACCCTCGCGTAGATTAGCGCGCGCCACCGCCACGTCATCGAACACAAAAGCATCAGTCTTCGCTCGGCACGAACAGGCAGCGATCATTACATGGCTGACGCCCTCGTTGGCTATATCGTCGCGGATCATGGCCACCCCGGCTACGTTGCAAAGGACGGCATGCTGGCGCACCACCTGCGCTTGTCCCTCGCTGTCGGCCAGGCTGGCGAGCGCATCAACATCCAGCCGCTGCGACAACCCGCAGCCACCGCAGATGTAGGCACCCAGTTTGATCGGCTCTGCCATTATGAGTCTCGTATTCGCTGACTTCAGGCCGCTTCCGGGCGGGCCACGGTATTGACGGCCTTAACCGCACGCATGGCAGCGGCGGTGGCGCTTTGCACTGCGCGGTTCACGTCCAACGCGTTGCTAGCGCATCCGGCACCAAACAGCGCGCCGTTTTCCGGCTGCAGTTCGATGAAACCGCTACGATCAAGCGCAACGCCGGGGCTAACAGTCTGCATGTCAAGACTCGGCTGCATGCCGATCGCCAGAACGACCAGGTCGTGTCGGTTGGCATAACGGTGATACCCCTCAGTGTCGACCCCGTGCAGAACCAGATCACTGGTCCCCTGATCCTGCTTGATCTGTGCCACCTTGGATTTAACGAACTTGACCTTCTGGTCTGCTTGCACCATGCGGTAGAAGCCCTCGAAGCGGTCGATCGACCGGATGTCTATGTAATAAATGGTGGCCACCGCATTCGAGTCATCACCGTAGCGTTCGCCGATGTAGGTGGACTGCTTGAGTGACGCCATGCAGCAGATGCGCGAACAATGACTGAGATGATTGCGATCGCGAGACCCGGCACATTGGATGAAGGCGATGTTGCGAGCTTCCTCACCGTCGGATGGTCGCAACAGTTTGCCACCGGTAGGTCCGAAGGGGTCCATCATGCGTTCGAACTCAACGCTAGTGACCACATTGCGGTAGCGGCCATAGCCGTAGGGCTGGATGCGCTCAGCCGCGTATGGCTGCCAGCCAGTGGCGAAGATTACGGCACCGATGTCGAACTCGATCACCTTTTCGATCATATTTAGATCGATTGCGTTATAGCGGCAGGCATCTTTTGCCGCCTGCGCCTCAGAACTGCCGATGATCGAGGGATCGAGCAGGTAGCGCTGCGGATAGGCCATATTGTGCGGCAGGTAGGCGGCCTTGATGCGGCTCATCCCATAATCAAAGGGGTTGTCGACCTCACTGGTGACCGCATCTGCACAGGCGCCGCAGGCGGTGCAGTTCTCGTTAACGTAACGTGGCCGCAGCCGGACTCTGGCACTATAGGCGCCGGCGACTCCCGAGATATTTTCCACCTGGGCCAGGGTCAGTAACCGGATATTACGGTTAGCCCGCAAACGTCGTTGGTTGATCTCCTGGCCGCAACTAGGCCGACAGAGTTTGGGGAAATATTTATATAGTTGCGCGACCCGACCGCCGAGAGACGGGCCCTTCTCTACCAGGATCACCTGCTTGCAGCACTCGGCTGCCTCCAGCGCCGCCGTCATGCCACTGATACCGCCGCCCACCACTAGGATGGTTTCACTAGTCGCGACGGCATCGGTCATAAATTCATCCTCTTCTCGCGCGCCGTTGCCCGAGACTGCGCGGGCCAGAAAAGCGCGGGCAGCTGCGAGCTGGCGCCGATTGCGGCAGCCCAGTTGTAAAGCGCGAGCAACGCCGGACTATAAGGGTAACTCCAACAAGCTCGCTACCGCGCAGCGGAGTATTAACGATTCAAATTTCAAATATAGGGATAGACTCCCTATATTGTTCACCGGCCACAAAGCATGAACCCAGTCGTCGCTACGGCTAGACTAGGCCTACCAACTTGACCATTTCTACCCTATCGCAGCCAGGGTCTTTCACCACAGGCGGCATTGGTTTTACAGCATGAAACCCGATAGCGGCGCCAGCCTCCTCATTCAAGCCGAACCGTTCTACGCGGCTCAAGCAGCCGAAGTCGATCTGTTCGAGGCTGCCTGGCACAACCGCATACCGTTACTGCTCAAGGGACCGACCGGCTGCGGTAAAACGCGCTTCATGGAACACATGGCCTGGCGCCTCGAGCGCCCGCTGGTAACCGTCTCTTGCCACGACGACCTGACCGCATCGGACCTGGTCGGCCGTTACCTGATAATCGGCGGTGAGACCGAGTGGATAGATGGCCCGCTGACGCATGCGGTGCGCATCGGTGCTCTGTGCTACCTCGACGAGATCGTCGAAGCGCGCAAAGACACCACAGTGGTGATCCACCCATTAGCTGATGACCGGCGGGTGTTACCAATCGAGAAAACCGGGGAGTTGCTCAAAGCGCCGGCTGAGTTCTGCCTCGCGATCTCCTACAACCCCGGCTACCAGAGCGTACTCAAGGACCTCAAGCAAAGTACACGCCAGCGCTTTGTCGCTATCGACTTCGACTACCCGGAGCCGGCGCTGGAGGAGCACATCGTGGTGCGCGAGTCCGGCATTGACCAACACACCGCCGCACTGCTGGTACGCTACGCGGGTATGACTCGCAATCTCAAGGGGAACGGTCTTGAGGAAGGGGCCAGCACCCGCCTGCTGGTACATGCAGCCAAGTTGCTGCAAAGCGGGGTCGCGCCGCATGCGGCCTTGCGCGGCGCCATCGCCGAGCCACTGACCGACGAACCCGAGATGCGCGCAGCAGTCAATGAACTGGGTGCGTCGCTGTTTTGAACTGACCATAGCCCAACTGGCGTCTTTGCCTCATAACGCATAGGATAATGCTTCCCGGCTGTGAACAAGCACGGGGGCCTAATACCTTAAAGCAAGGGATTTTTTCGATGAGTAAGATTCATCCGGCACCGGTGCTGGGTGTGATTGGCGGCAGCGGCCTCTACGAGATTGCGGGCCTTGAAGATGTGGTCTGGCGAGCGGTGGTAGGGCCCTGGGGCGAACCCTCGGACGAGTTGCTGTTCGGACGCCTTGACCAAATGCAGCTGGTTTTCCTGCCGCGCCATGGCCGCGGCCACCGCCACAGCCCCAGCACCATCAACTACCGTGCCAACATAGACGCATTAAAACGTGCGGGGGTAACCGACATCATCTCGTTGTCCGCGGTCGGTTCTTTCCGCGAGGACCTCTCTCCGGGCACTTTTGTCATCGTCGACCAGTTCATCGACCGCACGTTTGCACGGGAGAAAAGTTTTTTCGGTACCGGTATGGTGGCACATGTCTCCATGGCCCACCCAGTCAACCAGCGACTCGGCGACTGGTGCGAAGCTGCCTGTAATGAGATCGCTATCCCCGTGCACCGCGGCGGTACTTATCTCGTCATGGAGGGGCCGCAATTCTCCACCCTGGCCGAATCCCACCTGTACCGCGGCTGGGATTGTGACGTTATTGGTATGACCAACATGCCCGAAGCCAAACTCGCCCGTGAAGCGGAGATTCCCTACTGTACCGTGGCCATGGTGACCGACTATGACTGCTGGCACCCGGACCATGACAACGTCGTGGTCGCGGACATCATCCAAGTGCTGCTGGATAATGCCGACAAGGCCCGCGCGCTGGTGCGAGCCGTAGCCAAGCGTATGCCGCAGCGCCCCCTGCACTGCCCATCGGGCGACGACCAGGCACTTGACGCGGCAGTGATCACGGCACCGGCGGCGCGTGACCCGGCAACCCTCGCCAGGCTGGACGCGGTGGCCGGGCGGGTGCTGGTGTCTACAGAGGACGAGGAATGAAAATTCGAGAATTGATTCGCTCAATACCCGACTATCCCAAGCAAGGGGTCATTTTTCGTGACATTACGACGCTCTTGCAGAACCCGGTCGGCTTTCGCCGCGCCGTGGACGAACTGGTCCAGCCGTTTGCCGGCAGTGGTATCCACTGCGTAGCTGGCATCGAGGCACGCGGCTTCATCCTCGGCGGTGCCGTGGCCCACCAGTTGTCGGTTGGATTTATTGCAGTGAGAAAAAAGGGCAAATTACCCTGGCAGACGATGTCGGTCGAATACGAACTGGAATACGGCACTGACGAGGTCGAGATTCACACCGACAGCTTGCATCAGGGAGAGCGGGTGCTGATCGTCGATGATCTCATTGCCACGGGCGGCACGGCCTGCGCGGCAGTCGATCTGCTCGGCAAAGCCGGTGGTCAAGTGGTGGGTGCAAGCTTTGTCATCGACCTGCCGGACCTCGGCGGACACGAGAAACTCGAGGCTATGGGCGTGCCGGTACGCACCCTGGTCAGTTTCGCCGGCGACTGACAGTCGCGCTGTTGCGCGCGGTTCCAGCGCCGTCAGGGGTCGGGTAAAACCAGCGGTGGACGCCCAGCGCGGGCGCGGATTCGGTCGATGGTGCGGTGCACCGCACCCTGGCTGATGATCCAGTATTCAAGGCGTCGTTTGCCCGGAAAATCCAGCAGACTGATGCCGATCAGGATCGTCAATACGCCCTGGCCCGGAAGCACCAGCATCAAGATACCCATAATAAGCGCCAGTGCGCCAAGCGTGTTTTTTAGTACGTGGGTCGTCAGGCGCAGTAGCGGGTGCCGCCGCCACCAGGTATCTGGGGTGGGGTGGGGGCGGACAAAATAGTCGGGGCTCATCCGGCCTATGGCGACAAATACCAAGCCTGCGTAAACGATAATCAGCAACAGCGAGCCCGCGAACACCCCGGTCAGGATGCCGGGGTGAGTTCGCGCCCAGTCAAAAAGCGCAACAATGCCCTCTACCATACCGCGCTCCAGTTAGTCCGGCGAAACCTCTTCAATGCTAGCCAGCCTGCGTGTACACAGACGCCAGTATTACCTGCATCCGATTGTGGTCTATAGCACGCGGCCCATAACGGCCGGTCCGAGGGGAGTCTGCCCTAGGCTGTAATCACTGACAAATGCGCAGTGCTTGCGCCCCTTAGGCGTAGTTATACTCAGCCACAGCCAGCAACCCTCAGTACCCCCTTATTTATCTCTTCGTGAACCCCTCTCGGCCTACTTTAGGTGCTGTGGCACTGGAACAGCGCCTCGAGGAGATGCTGGACGCAGTGCTCTCTTCCCGGCGTACGGTACAAAAGCCGGCCGCAGCCCTCGCTCGGTGCTCGCCGGCCCAGCAGACGTTCGCCCTGCACTGGCTGGACGTCATCATCCGTACCAATTCCGAGATGGGTTTCCAGTTCATCAGCCATGCGCCCCGGGCTTTTGCCTTACTGGACCTTATGGCGGTAGAAGACTGGGTCATCGCAGCGATGGATGTCTACGACCGCCGGGGTTTGTACCCGGGAAGCGAGGCCTTTGCGGCGGTAGAGAATTTTGCACAGCAAAGGCAGCAGCGCCCCTTCACGGCCAGTTTGAATGATGTTGTAGCGACGCTGCATTACTACCTCCAAGGGCTGGCGGGTAGAACCTTACACATAAGCCCCGCCGACAGTACTTACACCAACACAGAGGTCTTATTTCTGCCGGCCAGCCTGACCCATTACTCATCCAGGGTCGATAACTTAGCACTGTACCGGTTGAGTACAGCACAGCTATGGGCCCAGACCCGCTACGGCACGTTCAAACGCGAGGCGCCAGATGACTCGCCGTTGTCCGAACAACTGGCTCACTACCCGGATACCCAGCGGGCACGTTACCTGTTCACGGCTCTAGAAAATACGCGCCTGGAGGCCTGTATCCGACGCGACCTGCCAGGACTGGCGCGGCAGATGGACCGACTGGAAACGGATAGCACAATGGCAGCTGACAACGGCTGGAACCGCGGCATCGCACCGCTACAGACCGGGGTCGCATCGGTCAAGGATACTTTGGCCCAGCTCGCCCGCTTTTATGGGGGCCCTGTCAATCCACCACCACTTCGACCATGGTGGGCAACATTCCGGTTCGAACTCGCAGAGGCAACTGTAGAGGCGCGCAGTGAACACGAAGGCGATCAACTGCAAGCACAATTGGCAGAATTACTGGAAACACTGGGCAGCGAGCGTGAACGGGCGTCCGCCAGAATCGAGATCAGCCAAGCGGATGACGAACCCGGGGCAGCAGAGATGATTCTAGAGATCAACGGCGAGCCGGTCAGTCCTCCTGCGAAGTGCAAGGCTTTGCTGCAGTCCTTGTTGCTTGACTTCGATGAGGTGCCCCGGGAATTCCTACGCCCGGCCGGCGGCGGCGACGACTACGATGCAAAAGCCGTCGTCCCGCCCCAGCCCGAAAGCGTTTGGAAGAACGCTTACCGCGAGCCGAGCACCCATTATTACGACGAATGGGATTTTCGGCGGCGCCATTACCGCAAGCGCTGGTGCGAGTTGCGAGAACTCGACATGCGTTCCGACGACGCCAGTTTTGCACGACAAACCATTGAAAAATATAGTGGTTTGGTGATGGAACTGCGGCGCACCTTCGGCGCTCTGCGCACTGTTGACCAGCGCCGCCGTGGTCAGAATACGGGGGACGAGATCGACCTGGACGCGCTGGTACAGGCGCGGGCGGATGCGGCCACCGGGCGGGAGATGACCGATCAGGTTTTCTCGCGTTTGCACAAGATGGAACGCGATATCGCCGTGATCTTCATGGTGGATGTCAGCGGCTCGACCAAGGGCTGGATCAACGACGCCGAGCGCGAGTGTCTGGTGCTGTTGTGCGAGGCGCTGGAGATACTCGGCGACCGCTATGCCATCTACGGCTTCTCCGGTATGACCCGCAAGCGCTGCGAACTGTATCGCATAAAGCGCATGGATGAAGCCTACTCCGACACGGTAACCGCGCGTATCGCCGGCATCCGGCCGCAGGACTACACGCGCATGGGCGTTACCATCCGGCACTTAACGAAATTACTCACTCAAACCGATGCGCGGACCCGCTTGTTGATCACACTGTCCGACGGCAAGCCGGACGACTATGACGGCTACCGTGGTGAGTACGGTATAGAGGACACCCGCCAAGCATTAATCGAGGCCAAGCGCGCCGGCATTCATCCTTTTTGTATCACCATCGACCGCGAGGCTCGGGACTACCTGCCGCACATGTATGGAGCAGTCAACTACACCTTGGTCGAGGAGGTCTGCCAATTGCCAATCAAGGTATCTGACATCTACCGGCGACTGACCACGTGAGTCGGCGCCTAAACAAGTGGGCGCGGGTAGTCTTTTTTTAGCCATTTAAGTGGCGTCATCAAAAATATTTGACCTCCCTATATGTTGGGCGTATGCTCAGTTAAGCGCCACAACATATTGTGTTACCCCCCAGGCCTACCAAAAATAAAGTGGCGTACGAAAATTGTTAAACCGGTGTAGTTAACAACTAGAGCCGACGTCTTTTTAGGTGTCGATTCTGGGGGCTTGTTTGCCCTGCGAGGAGTTAGCAAAAAATGAAATCCGCTCAATCAGCACAGGCTTTGAGCGCCACCGATATTGTCTACCAACCGGCTTCGGTCGACATTTGGGACAAGAAATACCGCCTTAAGACCAAAAGCGGTGACCCGCTGGACCAAACTATTGACGATACCTACGAACGGGTGGCGCGAGCCCTGGCAGAGGTAGAGCAGACCCCGGAAAAGCGCGACCAGTGGTTCGAGGAATTCCTCTGGGCTTTGCGCAGCGGGGCGATCCCCGCTGGGCGGGTGGTCTCCAACGCCGGTGCCCGAGAGCACAAGCCAGCTACCAGCACCATCAACTGCACGGTGTCCGGCGCTATCCCCGACTCAATGCAGGGAATCCTGAGCAAAACCCACGAGGCCGGCCTCACCCTGAAGGCAGGCTGCGGCATCGGCTACGAGTTTTCAACCCTGCGGCCTAAGGGAGCGTTCGTCAGCGGCGCAGGAGCCTACACCTCGGGACCGCTATCTTTCATGGACATCTATGATGCCATGTGTTTCACGGTATCCTCGGCGGGTGGCCGCCGCGGCGCTCAGATGGGCACCTTCGATATCTCGCACCCGGACGTGACCGAGTTCATCCGCGCCAAGCGTGAGGATGGCCGCCTGCGTCAGTTCAATCTTTCCTGCTTAATTACCGACAAATTCATACAGGCCATCAGAGAAAACCGCGACTGGGATTTGGTGTTTCCCGCCAACGAAACCGAGATCAAAGACGAAAAAAACCGTATCGTATGGCGTCATTGGCCAATCACAAACGGCTACACCGTGAACGACACCGGCGAAGTAGCCTGCAGGGTATATCGGACCATCCCGGCCCGGCGACTGTGGAACCTCATCATGTCGTCGACCTACGACTACGCTGAACCGGGTTTCATCCTGATAGACCGCATTAATGAGATGAACAACAATTGGTTCTGCGAAGAGATTCGCGCAACCAACCCCTGCGGCGAACAACCGCTGCCACCATACGGCAGTTGCCTGCTGGGCTCGATCAACCTGACCCGATTCGTCGAAGATGCTTTCACTCCAGCCGCGCACTTCAACTGGCAGCGTTTCAGGCGGGTCGTCGCCGTATTCTCGCGAATGCTGGATAACGTGGTCGAAATTCACGGTTTGCCACTTAAACAACAGGCTGAAGAGATACGTTACAAGCGTCGCCACGGTATGGGTTTTCTGGGACTTGGCTCAACGCTCACCATGTTGCGCATGAAATATGGTGGTGCCGAGTCGCTCGAGTTCACTGAGCGCGTAACGCGAGAAATGGCGCAGGTAGGCTGGGAAACCGGCATCGAACTGGCCGAGGAGAAAGGCGCAGCGCCGATTATGCTGGATGAGTTTAAGGTGACCGGGGAGATGCTTGCACAACGCCCAGAAATGGCCCGTGACGGCTACCAGAGAGGTGACAAGGTACCTGGCTCGGTGCTAATCGCCAAATACAGCCGCTACATGCAACAGTTCCCGACTGAGCTCACCGACCGTATCGCCGAGCGCGGCGCGCGCTACAGCCATCACACCTCGATCGCGCCTACCGGCACCATCAGTTTGTCGCTAGCCAACAATGCCAGCAACGGCATCGAACCCTCTTTTGCCCACCTCTACAGCCGCAACGTGATCCGTGAAGGGCGCAAAACCAAGGAAAAGATAGAGGTGCTTTCATATGAGCTACTGGCTTACCGGGAGTTGGTCAACCCACAAGCGGGCCCAGGGCTCGACGGCGATGACGCCCTGCCAGAGTACTTTGTAAACACCGACGACATCAGCCCTAAACAGCACGTTGACGTGCAAGCTGCAGCGCAAAAGTGGGTCGACTCGTCTATCTCCAAGACTGCCAACGTGCCGTCTGATTTCCCATTCGAGAAATTCAAGGACATCTACCTGTATGCCCACCAACAAGGCCTCAAGGGGTGTACCACTTTCCGCTTCAACCCCGAGGTGTTCCAGGGCGTACTGGTCAAGGAAGAAGATCTCGAGAATACCATTTACCGCTTTACCCTGGATGACGGCGAGATAATAGAGGTCAAGGGCAACCAAGAGGTCGAGTACGACGGCGAGACTCACACCGCCGCCAACCTGTATGACGCCCTCAAAGAAGGCTATTACGGCAAGTTTTGAAGGAATCACAGTGACTATCAAGATCGGCAAGCAAATCTCCGAGTTCGAGGTAATCCCAAATACCGAGCCCGAGTTAGAGCAGGCAAAGCCCGCTGCTGCGAGCAGCTTCATTCCCGGTGGTGAAGATTTGCCGGCCAACGTCGTGCAGATGCACGAGAAGGTCGAGCGGCCGGAGATGCTGGTGGGCAGCACCTACAAGATCAAAACTCCACTGTCAGACCACGCCCTTTACGTCACTATCAACGACATTGTCTTGAATCCCGAGACACCCTATGAGAAGCGCCGCCCCTTCGAAATCTTCATTAACTCGAAAAACATGGACCATTTCCAGTGGATCGTGGCGCTTACACGGATCATCTCGGCCGTGTTCCGCAAGGGTGGCGATGCAACCTTCTTAGTTGAGGAACTTCGCAGCGTATTCGACCCGCAGGGCGGTTACTTCAAACGTGGCGGCAAATATACGCCATCGCTGGTGGCCGAGATCGGTGATGCCATCGAGAGCCACATGCGAATGATCGGTATGATCCTCGACGAGGGCCTGGACGAGCGCCAGCAAAAACTGCTTGACGAGAAGCGTCGAATCTTCGAGGACCGAGTCAAAACCACCGAGACGGCCAACTCAGAAGCCACCGATTTCCCACCCGAGTCCAGGTTGTGCCTGAAATGCCAGACCAAAGCAGTGGTTCTGCTTGACGGCTGCATGACCTGCCTCAACTGCGGCGATTCCAAGTGCGGTTGAGCGGCCAATATTACTTAAATACGATCCCCCGCCCCTCAACCCCTTTGAGTTAACCTGCTCAGGGTGGTTTTACAACCTGGCGCTATGACTTTCCCTGAAATGTGGCTGTGGTGAGGTCAAGTTACCGCTCTACGATAGCGCCGATAAGCCCTGTTTCAACTCGGCGATGAAATTCATACACTAGCACGCTATCGTATCCTGCGGTGAGCGAAGAGTATGCGCGGCCAACATAACTACCCTGGCGAACTAGCCCCCGCTGTCCCAGTTGATCGTTGCGGAGAACACTATGAGCACGAAAAAGACCTTCGGCTTTGATACCTTAAGCCTGCATGCTGGCCAGCGACCGGATGCTGCCACCGGGGCCCGGGCGACTCCGATCTACCAGACCGCGTCCTATGTATTCAAGAGTCCGGACCATGCCGCGGCACTTTTTAACGTAGAGCGTGCCGGGCACGTCTACTCGCGTATCACCAACCCCACCACGGCCGTGCTGGAAGAACGTATAGCGGCGCTTGAAGGAGGCGTCGGCGCAATCGCCACGGCCAGCGGCCAAGCTGCCTGTCACCTCGCCATCGCCACTGTGCTGGGCGCAGGTTCGCATATCGTCTCCTCACGCTCGCTCTATGGTGGCACCCACAACTTGCTCGAATACACGCTGCCGCGCTTTGGCATCGAGACCACCTTCGTCAACCCGCGCGAGCCTGAGGCTTTCGCTGCGGCTATCCAGCCCAATACCCGGCTGCTGTTCGGCGAGACGCTGGGCAACCCCGGCCTTGAAGTGCTCAACATACCGGCAGTATCTGAAGTCGCCCACGGTCACGGCCTGCCACTGATGATCGACTCCACTTTCACCACGCCGTACCTGTGCCGGCCATTCGATTTGGGTGCCGATATTATTTTTCATTCGGCCACTAAGTTTCTGAGCGGGCATGGCGTCGTGATTGGTGGCCTGGTGGTTGACGGCGGCCGCTTCGACTGGGAGGGTTCGGGCAAATTCCCAACGCTCACCGAGCCTTATGCTGGCTTTCACGACATGGATTTCGTTGAGGAATTTGGCCCCGCGGCCTTTATCACCCGAGCCCGCAAGGAAGGCGCGCGTGACTTCGGCGCCTGCATGAGCCCAACTACCGCCTTTCAGGTGTTGCAAGGCATGGAAACCCTGTCGTTACGGATGTCCCGGCACGTGGACAATACCCGGACCATAGTGGACTTTCTCGCGCAACATGATGCGGTCGACTGGGTTAGTTATCCCGAGCAGCCCGAGCACCCGGATTTTGAGCTCGCTAAAGCACTGCTGCCTAAAGGCTGCGGGGCCGTATTCAGCTTTGGAGTCAAAGGCGGCCGCGAAGCTGGACAGCGCTTTATCAGCCGGGTAGAACTACTTTCACACCTTGCCAACGTGGGCGATGCCAAGTCGCTGGTGATTCATCCGGCAAGCACCACTCACCACCGTATGGATGCGCAAGCACTGGAAGCAGCGGGCATCTCAGAAGGTCTGATCCGCCTGTCCGTCGGTCTGGAAGATCCGGATGACCTGACCGAAGACCTCGACCGGGCACTGCGCGCATCTCAGAAAGGTTGAGGGGGCGCAAGCATCATGGAACTTAACACCCCACAGGGAATCCTGTTCGGCTACGCGGGCGCTCGGGTCCACCAACCTGGGCAAAAGGCTGTTGTTTTTATTCACGGTACTGGGATGGATCACACCGTTTGGGTATTACCATCGCGCTACTTTGCGCGCCATGGCTACAACGTGCTGGCCCCGGATTTGCCCGGGCACGGCCGCTCGGGCGGCGCGCCGGCCGCTACCATAGACGCCATGGCCGACGCTGTGGTTGCGGGAATGAGCGCAGCGGGCATCGAACAAGCGGCGCTGGTTGGCCACTCTATGGGCTCGCTGGTCGCTCTGTCAGCTGCTGGCCGCTATCCTGATCGGACACGGGTACTGGCCCTTATCGGCAGCACTGCACCCATGGCCGTACACCCCAAATTGCTCGAGCACGCTGAAAAGAACGACCACGCAGCCATCGATATGCTGACCTACTGGAGCTACAGTAAGGACGCGCAATTGGGCGGCAGCGAAACGCCAGGGCTGTGGATGGCGGGCAACACCCTACGGTTGCTAGAACGCGCCGCCGATAACGTCATCCACATTGATCTTGCGGCCTGTCAGGCGTACGACGCCGGCCTAGCACACGCGCAGGCGGTTCAGTGCCCAACGCTGTTCGTTCTTGGTGAGCGCGACATTATGACCCCGGTACGCTCGGCACAGGGGGTAATCGACGCCATAACCAACGCCCGTGTCAGCGTGCTTGAGGGCTGTGGTCATTCCATCATGTTGGAGCGACCCGAAGCGCTGCTTGATGCCCTCATTACCATCGTCTGAAGACGCACTGACGGCTTATTCTTGCTGCCTTTCAGGCCTTGGTGGCAGCGGGTCTTGCGCAGACGCCCTGACCGATAACTATCGGCGGGCAAAAAAAGCCCCGCTTGAAGCGGGGCTTTTTGACCACTGTACGTGGGAGGGGGCTTACATCATACCGCCCATACCACCCATACCACCCATGTCACCACCCGGCATCGGCATCGCCGGCTTGTCTTCCGGAATCTCCGCCACCATGGCTTCGGTAGTAATCATCAAGCCTGCTATGGAAGCGGCGTTTTGCAGCGCAGCACGGGTGACCTTGGTGGGATCCAGGATGCCCATCTCGATCATGTCGCCGTACTCGCCGGTGCCGGCGTTGTAGCCGTAGTTGCCTTCCTCGTTGCTCACCTGGTTCAGAACCACGGAGCCTTCTTCACCAGCGTTGGCGACGATCTGACGCAGTGGTTCCTCGATGGCGCGCTTGACGATGTTCACGCCCACGTCCTGGTCGCGGTTTGCACCTTTAGTCGCAGACACTGCATCCAAGCAGCGCACCAGCGCCACACCGCCGCCAGCCACTACCCCTTCTTCGACCGCCGCGCGGGTCGCATGTAGCGCGTCCTCGACCCTGGCCTTTTTCTCTTTCATCTCGATTTCAGTGGCAGCGCCCACCTTGATAACTGCTACACCGCCGGCCAGTTTAGCGACCCGCTCCTGCATCTTTTCCTTGTCGTAGTCCGAGGTGGCTTCCTCGATCTGGACGCGGACCTGGTTGACGCGAGCCTCGATTTCACTGGCAGAACCCGCGCCATCGATAATGGTGGTGTTCTCCTTGGTTATCTGCACCCGCTTGGCTTGGCCAAGATCTTCCAGGGTAGTCGTTTCTAGGCTCATGCCGACTTCCTCGGAAATCACCTTGCCGCCAGTCAGGATTGCGATATCCTCCAGCATGGCTTTGCGCCGGTCGCCAAAGCCCGGAGCCTTGACCGCACAGACCTTGACGATGCCGCGGATATTGTTCACCACCAGCGTCGCCAGGGCTTCGCCCTCGATGTCCTCAGCGATCACCAGCAGCGGCCGGCCGGCCTTGGCAACCCCTTCTAGCACTGGCAACAGGTCACGGATGTTGGAGATCTTCTTGTCGTGTATCAGGACCTGCGGGCTTTCCAGATCCGCCTGCATGGATTCCTGGTCGTTGATGAAGTAAGGCGACAAGTAACCGCGGTCGAACTGCATGCCTTCGACGACTTCCAGTTCGTTCTCGAGGCTCTTGCCCTCTTCCACGGTGATGACGCCTTCTTTGCCGACTTTCTCCATTGCCTCGGCAATAATGTTGCCCACAGATTCGTCCTCGTTGGCCGAAATCGTGCCGACCTGGGCGATTTCCTTGTGATCAGCGCAGGGTTTGGACAAATCTTTAAGCGCCTCGACCACAGCCCCGACGCCTTTATCGATACCGCGCTTCAGATCCATCGGATTCATACCGGCGGCGACCGACTTGAGGCCCTCTCGCAGCATGGCGTGAGCCAGTACGGTGGCCGTAGTGGTGCCATCACCCGCTACGTCAGAAGTCTTGGAGGCGACTTCCTTGAGCATCTGGGCGCCCATGTTCTCAAACTTGTCCTTGAGTTCGATTTCTTTGGCGACCGATACCCCGTCCTTGGTTACCGTCGGTGCGCCAAAAGACTTGTCGAGGACAACATTGCGGCCTTTGGGGCCTAGCGTCACCTTGACGGCGTCCGCCAGGATGTTCACGCCGCGCATCTTGGCGCCGCGGGCTTTTTCGCCGAATAGCACTTCTTTAGCTGACATTATCGTATTCCTTGATGTGATGTTGTGTCTGAAAGAGTGGCGCCGGGGGCTCAGCCCTCGATTACGCCCATGATGTCGTCCTCGCGCATGACGAGAACCTCTTCACCTTCCACCTTGACCTCAGTGCCCGAGTACTTGCCGAACAGCACCTTGTCGCCGACCTTGACGTCGAGCGCCCGTTGTTCGCCGTTGTCCTGCACCTTGCCGTTGCCCACCGCCAGAATCTCGCCGGTCATCGGCTTCTCGGCAGCGGTATCGGGAATGACGATTCCACCGGCGCTGGTGCGATCCTCATCCAGGCGGCGCACGACAACACGATCATGCAGCGGTCGAATTTTCATCGAGTTATTCTCCTAAGATATTGATTAACAAAGTAAAAAAACGGCAAGTGCCATATACTGTTAGCACTCACCTACCATGAGTGCTAATGATAGGGATTTTCCTGGGCCTGTCAAGCGCCCTGGCGCCGGCTCAATCGTCCAGACGCCGATACTCGCCTTCAACAGTACGGGCCGCTTGCTCCGCCCCGCCCGGGCGGCCACCGTTCTGGCCCATGGCCCGCGCCAACAGTTGCGTTATGGCAAGGCGCCGCAGCGGCGGCACCAGACAGGCAAACCCCACTGCGTCGGTGAAAAACCCCGGGGTCAGCAACAACGCACCAGCAACCAGCAGTACCACCCCCTCGGCCAGTGCCAAGGCGGGCAATTCCTCCTGCTCCACGGCCGCCCGGAAGCGCGCTAGCGTAGCGAGCCCCTGCCGCCGCACCAGCGCAGCGCCAGCCACCGCTGTCGCCACCACCAGGGTGACTGTCCAGGATGCTCCAAGCGCGCTGCCTATCTCAATCAGGAGATAAATCTCGAGCACGGGAACCAGCAGGAATGCGAAAAGAATCAGTGGCATTGCGAACATTCCAGGGCGCCACCGTGTCTTCGAGCAGCAACAAACTACTGTCGGAAGCGGGCTCACACTTTGGCCCAGAACGCCCGGATTGCGTGGATTCTACGCGGTTTTTCTGTTGCAACGTCAGGCGGGAGTTTTTGCGGCATGAACATGCGACAATTGCAACTCCGGTCCGCAGCTCTACTGTGGCTGTAGGCCGTTGCGGCCAGACGTTATCAGACAATTCCTAACGACTCCCGTTGCCAAAGTTCAGCACATGAAGTTAATGCTGTCGTTGCTGTTGCCACTCAGCCTGTTATTAACACCGGCAACGGCGCAGCAGGCCGATGAATTGCTCGAACCCGAGCAGGCGTTTGCCTTTTCTGCCACGCTGGCATCGCCCGCGGCAATCGAGGCCGTTTGGACGATTGCGCCGGGCTACTATATGTATCGGGACAAGTTCGACTTCACGGCCAACTCCGGGGGAGTGGCTATCGGTGAACCGGTCTACCCGCATGGCAAGAGCAAACAGGACGAGTTCTTCGGCGCGGTAGAGACCTTTGAGGGTATCGTTCGCATCACGGTGCCGCTTGAGCGCACGACCAACGATGTCGACCAAGTCGTCCTCAGTGTCGCGGGCCAGGGTTGCAACGAGCCAGTCGGCGTGTGCTATCCCCCCTTGAACCATACCGTTACCCTCACCCTGCCGTCAGTCAGTGCGGCAGCCGCCATACCGGCTGCGACCGGCTCCGTTTCTGAGTTGCAGAAACTGCTCGGCATCGCGAGCGGCGAACCCGAATTCCTGCACCCAGACGAGGCTTTTCGCCTTGCCATCGGCCCGCAGGACGCGACTACGCTGGTGGCACACTTCCAGGTGGCGCCCGGTTACTACCTGTACCGGGAAAAACTGGACTTCGCCGCCGGCGCTGGTGCGGTCCTGAGTCCGCTAACGCTGCCACCAGGGCAGCCCAAGCGCGACGAGTACTTCGGCGAGGTGCTGATCTACCCCGAAGATTTCAACATCCACCTGCCGCTTATGCGCGTTGACAACACCGGACAAATCACCATCATTGCCCGCTACCAAGGTTGTGCCGAGCAGGGCCTCTGCTATCCGCCGGTAGAAAAGGCCTTTACCCTGTCACTGCCGGCTCTGGTGGCTGATGCGCAGGCCGCGGCAACTGCCGACAGTCCAGCAACCACCAGTGTCGCGCTTATTGCTTACCTGGTGGCGGCTTTCGGGACCGGCTTGCTGCTCAGTTTTACGCCCTGTGTGCTGCCGCTTATACCCATACTCGCAAGCAGCATAGTAGGCCAGGCCGGCGCCGACCGTACCCGGGGGGTGATCCTGTCACTCGCGTACGTACTCGGTACCGCAGCCACCTATGCCGTGATCGGGGCGGTCGCCGGGGCTACCGGTGAACAGTTGCAGGCCTATTTCCAAAATATCTGGGCCATCAGCGCGATCGCCGTGATCCTAGCCCTGATGGCGTTGTCGATGTTCGGCCTCTACCAGCTGCAAATGCCAGCAATACTGCAGTCACGCCTGAGCGAGGGCAGCACGCGTCTGGGCGGCTCACTGGGCATGACCTTTGTGCTGGGCGCCGTATCCGCCCTGATCGTCGGTGCCTGCGTGTCTCCGCTTCTGATCTCGGTACTCGGTATTGCTATTCTCAAGGGTGACCCGTGGTTGGGCGCGGCGCTGATGTTTGCCATGGCATTAGGTATGGGTGTCATCCTGGTCGCGGTGGGGGCCGGCGCCGGTTTTCTCGTGCCCCGCGCAGGCGTGTGGATGGAGCGGGTCAAACAGGTATTCGGAGTATTGCTGCTCGGCGTTGCCGTCTACCTGCTGGGAGTAGTGCCAGTGGTGCCAGTATTGCTGCTGTGGTCAGCCCTGCTGATCATCACCGGCGTCTACCTGGGCGCCACTCAGGCCGTGCCGGCAGGAGCCAGTGGCTGGCGCTACCTGACAAAAGGTATTGGCACCTTGCTGCTGGTGTGGGGCGTGCTAGCCATGATCGGCGGCTTCAGCGGCAACCGCGATATCCTCAAGCCGGTCTCATGGCAAAACCTAGCCACGCCGCGCGGCACCGCGAGCCCAGGTACGCCGGCCACAGCCCTGCACTTCAGCCGCGTCCACAACCTCCCCGCCCTAGACGCCGAACTCGCTGCCGCGCGCGCTAGCGGTCAGCCGGTGCTGCTCGATTACTACGCCGACTGGTGCAGCGACTGCCTGCGCATGGAGCAAACGACTTTCCAGGATCCATTGGTGATCCAGGCACTGGCGCCTTACCGGCTGCTGCAGGTCGATGTCACCGACCCGGCTGATCCCGCATCGCGCGCACTAAAACAGCGGTACGGAGTGTTCGGCCCACCGGCCATGCTGTTCTTTAACACGGTCGGCACCGAACTAACGGCTGCACGCCTGTATGGTTATCGCGCGCCGGCTGAGTTCGTGGCGCGGCTGCCGGCGTTTTGATCCAGTTTTGCCATGCAGGCTCGGCCGCGCGCGCCCCTTTTAGCCCTACTTACCCTAGCGGCGCTGGCCGCTGGCTTGCTGGCCGCCCAGTTACTACGCACCCCGGCTGTCACCAAACCGGCAGCCGCACATACCCTGGTTGCATTCGAACTCGACACCAGTGATGGTGAGCGCTGGTCTTCCGGGAGTCTCGCGGGCAAGGCCGCCCTGGTAAATTTCTGGGCGACCTGGTGCGAACCTTGTCGCACGGAGATACCACTGTTGATGACGGTCCACACGCTGCACGCCTCGACTCTTGCAGTGGTGGGCATCGCGGTCGACGATCCGGCAGCGGTACGCCGCTTCGAGGATGAAAGCGGACTTGATTACACCTCGCTCATCGGCAAAAACGAAGGCATGGACCTCATGGCCCAATATGGCAACACCGGACAGTTGCCTTTTACCCTTTTTTTTGACGCCAGCGGCCAGTTGCGCCAACAGAAAACGGGTGCACTGGCGTCAGCGGAACTCGATGCCTGGCTCAAGGCGCTGCTCTGACAGCGGGGCCAGATATTCCAACACCAATGTCGCTAAATTCAGCGAATTTGCGCGAAATACCACAAAATAGGCGGAAATTCGGTCAATCTGGACACAACCATCCGCATCGGGCACAATGAATCTCGCCCTAATTATTCGGTTTTCCCGAGTGAGCGTCCCACGCCATGCCCGATATCCTGTTACTGCACGGTCCGAACCTGAATCTGCTGGGTCAGCGGCAACCACAGATCTATGGCGACGACACCCTTGAGCAGATCAATATTCGAGCCCGTGAGCGTGCCGAGAAAGCAGGTTATACCTTGGAAAGTCTGCAATCGAACGCTGAATCTGAACTGGTCGAGCGGCTACAACGGGCCGGCAATGACGGCGTGCGCTTCATTCTGATCAATCCCGCTGCTTTCACCCATACCAGTGTGGCCTTGCGCGATGCTTTGGCGGCTATCGGTCTGCCTTTCATCGAGGTGCACATGTCCAATGTCCACGCCCGCGAGCCTTTCCGGCGACAGTCGTTCTTCTCCGATCTCGCGTTGGGCATCATCTGCGGTTTTGGTGCGCGTAGTTATGACCTAGCTCTGGTAGCAGCAATAGATCACCTCGATTCCGGCGCCAACATATCCTGAGCGGGCACTCATGGACGTTCGCAAGATAAAAAAACTGATCGAGATGCTCGAGGCCTCCGGGCTCAGCGAGATCGAGATCAGTGAAGGCGAGGAGTCTATCCGACTAAGCCGTACAACGCCGACAGTGGCCGCCGCGCAGCAGGCCTCCAAAGCACCGGCCTCGTCGGACCAGGCTGTGGCGGCGACATCTGCCCCACCAGTCCCGGCCACAGTGGAGCCCACCGAACTGCCCCAGGAGGGGCTAGTGCTTTCGCCGATGGTTGGCACCTTTTACGCCTCCGCCAACCCCGACTCACCGCCGTACGTCGAAGTGGGTTCTGAAGTCGCCGTCGGTGACGTCCTCTGCGTTATTGAAGCGATGAAGATCTTCAACCACGTCGAGGCCGAGATCAGCGGTGTGGTGCGCAGAATTCTTAAGCGCAGCGGTGACCCGGTCGAGTATGGCGAAGCTTTGTTCTTGATTGAAGAACAAGGCCTCTGACAGTCCGTCGATGATCGAAAAACTGGTTATCGCTAACCGTGGCGAGATCGCGCTGCGTATCCTGCGGGCCTGCCACGACCTTGGCATCCGTACCGTTGCCCTGCATTCCGAAGCCGACACCGACACCAAGTACGTGCGTCTGGCCAAGGAATCAGTCTGCATTGGTCCAGCGCCGGCGGCAAACAGTTATCTCAACATCCCTGCGGTAATCGCCGCGGCCGAAGTGACCGATGCAACCGCCATCCATCCCGGCTACGGCTTTCTTGCCGAAAACGCCGACTTTGCAGAACGAGTAGAGCAGAGCGGTTTCATTTTTGTCGGTCCCAGCGCCGACACCATCCGGCTGATGGGTGACAAGATCTCGGCGATACGGGCCATGCGCGAGGCCGGTATACCCTGCGTGCCAGGCTCAGATGGGCCGCTTGGGAACGACGCCGATGAGGTGATGCGCACCGCCGGGGACATCGGTTACCCCGTTATCATCAAGGCAGCCGCTGGTGGTGGTGGCAAAGGTATGCGTGTGGTCCATACCGAGGCTGCGTTGCTGAATGCCTGGCAACTCACCCGTAGCGAGGCCCAAGCCGCGTTCGACAATGATACCGTTTACATGGAGCGTTATCTGGAAAAGCCCCGTCATGTCGAATACCAGGTGCTGGCAGACAATCACGGCAACGTCATTCACCTGGGTAACCGGGATTGCTCAATGCAACGGCGGCACCAAAAAGTGCTGGAGGAGGCCCCAGCACCTGGCATCGATGAGCAGGTGCGTACCGTGATGGGCGAGCGTTGTGCCGAGGCCTGCCGGGCAATCAACTACCGGGGGGTGGGCACCTTTGAGTTCTTGTATGAAAAGGGTGAGTTTTTCTTCATAGAGATGAATACCCGTTTGCAGGTAGAACACCCCGTCACCGAGGCCGTCACCGGCATCGACATCGTCCGCGAGCAAATTCTGGTCGCGGCAGGTCAAGAATTGCGCTACCGCCAGGAGGATATCTGCCTCAAGGGGCACGCGGTAGAGTGCCGTATCAACGCGGAGGATCCAGACAGTTTTCGGCCGTCTCCCGGGCGCATCACCCAGTACCATCAGCCCGGTGGTCCCGGTATCCGGGTGGACTCCCATGTTTTCAACAATTACACCGTGCCGCCGTACTACGATTCGATGATCGCCAAGGTGATCGCCTACGGCGAAACCCGGGAGCAGGCGCTGGACCGGATGAGCGGCGCGTTGAAAGAGATGGTCATTGACGGCATCTCCACCAACATCCCGCTGCAACAGCGGCTGGTCACCGATGCGGCTTTCCGCCGCCAGCCCTTGGATATCCACTACTTGGAGCGCCGGCTCTCACCCTGAACACGCTTGTCTGACCAATTGATCCTGTCTTGTCGCCGTGCCTGACTGGCTGAGCATTAGCATGACCGTTCCGGTGGCGGCTGCTGGACGCGTCGGCGAGACCCTCGAGGCTTTAGGCGCGGTCGCCGTCACCCGCACCGACGCTGGTGCTACAACGCAGTCCGGCAGCGTCCGTTCCCGGCCGCCTAACTGGACCCGGCAGAGAATAAGCGGTCTGTTCGAAGATACGGTCGACCGCGACGCCATCAAAAGCACCCTGCGGGCAGTCGCTGGGCAGTCGCTACTTATCGAGACAACCTTTTTAGCCGACCGCGACTGGGAACTCTCCGGCCGCGAGCAGTTCCATCCTTTTTGTGTGACCGAGCACCTGTGGGTACGCCCACCCTGGTACCCACCGGTCGATGATGGCGCTGTTAACCTCATCATTGAGCCAGGGCTGGCATTTGGCACCGGCACACACACCACTACGCAACTGTGCCTCGCGGCGCTTGCCGATTTGCCGCTCACCGGCCGCTCACTACTGGACTGGGGCTGCGGCTCGGGAATTCTGGCGGTGGCGGCCTTGTGTCTGGGCGCCCGCTCGGCCACCGGCGTCGACGTCGATCCACGGGCACTCAGCGCCAGCATCGACAATGCCAAGCGTAACGCTGTGGCCAAAAACTTGGCGGTGCTGCCACCCGACGAGGTCCCGGCGGACCTTGCCTGCGACGTCGTTGTTGCTAACATCGTTGCCGATACCCTGATCGCGCTGGCCCCGGTACTGAGCGCCCACCTGCGCACCGGTGGCAGGTTGCTGTTGTCAGGCATCCTGCCTGGACAGGCTCGGCGGGTAAGTACAGCGTTCACAGGGTACAATTTCGCGTCCCGGCAACGGGATGAATGGGTACTACTCGAGGGTACCCGCAGCACCGCTGCCTACTGACCGATATCAACCGTGGTGCCCGCCAATATCCGAACCCGCTGCACGGCTTGCGATACCGTTTTTCGGGTCCTGCCGGAACAACTCAACGCCCAGGCCGGGCTGGTGCAATGCAATGCCTGCAGCGAAGTATTCAATGCCGCGTGGAACCTCATCGACGAAGTTTCCAACCCCGCACACGGCCCTGAGGACTCTGCTGACCTCGCGTTTCGGTCCGGGACCAGGCCAGCTCAGGGCGCCGCTTTTGGCGCGCGCCATGTCAACAACGCAAATGAGTCAGCAACAGGGAGGCATGCAAACGCCCAGCAACGGGTGCGAGCCCAGCTGTCCGATAGCGTGGCTGGCCAGCCAACTGTTACCGCAACGGCCGATGCCAGCCTCTGGGCAAAGGGTGGAACGTTACCGACTGATGGCTGGCGCAATGAACCCCGGCTTGGTCTGCCCGACTCGGCAACCGCACCGCCCGCGCTCGATGCGCCACTGGTGGCTGCCGCCGACCGACAGCGGGCGCTGCGAGGGCACCTCGGGCGCAGCCTACCCTGGTTATTCGGCTCTATTCTTGCTGGACTCACCCTGGTAGCACAGGCACGCTTCGTGCTGCTGGATGAGTTGGCTGCCATCCCGGCAGCGAGAAGCTATCTGCCTGTTTTCTGTCGCTACACCGGCTGCGAAATACCGGAGAAACTCACCGGCCCTGCTTTTGTCGTCACCCACACCCGCGTCGACCTACACCCGCGGCAGCCAGACGCTCTGGTTGTTCGCATCCAATTACTGAACCGCGGCCACACGGCCCGCCCCTGCCCGTCCCTGCGACTGACGCTGAGTGACCGGGTTGGGGAGATGGTGGGGCGCCGTACCTATAGCGCGGCTAAGCTCGGGTTCGACGACGGGGCCGAACCCATCGCAGGACGCGCCATCACGGTGATCACCCTGATTCTAGCCAACCCGGGGCCCGCAGCCACCGGCTTTGCAGCGCAGGTTGCCAGCATTTGAGATGGCCGCCTGCGCCAACCACCTGGCTCCAGGACTGCAGATTGGTCCGGTCCGGCTCACTGGCCGGGTGCTGGCTGCGCCGATGGCGGGCATAAGTGACCAACCCTACCGTGCCCTGGCCCGGCGTTATGGCGCCACTCTTGCCACTACTGAGGTGGTGGCCGCCCGGCCGGACCTCGTGGTATCACACCAATCCCGCCAACGGGCCGGGCACGTCGGCGAACGCGGGCCAATCAGCGTGCAACTGCTAGGCGCAAATCCCAAAGAGATGGCAGCTGCTGCGCAGCATAGCGCTGACCATGGCGCCCATATCATTGACATCAACATGGGCTGCCCCGCCAAAAGAGTTTGCCGGCAACGAGTCGGCTCGGCCTTGCTGCCGAACGAGTTGCTGGTTAGCCGTATTCTCGAGGCAGTGGTCGATGCGGTAACGGTGCCTGTCACCTTGAAAATCCGTACTGGCTGGAACCCGGCATCGCGCAACGCGCCACAGATCGCCGCCATTGCCGAGCAGGCCGGCATCCAGGCACTTACCGTTCACGGACGTACTCGTGCTTGTGGGTATCATGGCCCAGTCGAATACGACACCATCCGCACCATCAAAACCCGAGTATCTATCCCGGTCATCGCCAATGGTGATATCGACTCTCCGGCACGGGCCAAAGTGGTGCTGGCATATACTGGCGCTGACGCAGTTATGATTGGTCGCGCAGCCCAGGGTCAGCCCTGGCTTTTTGCACGCATCGAGCGCTTTCTCAGTGACAACTATGACCCAGGCGACCCGCCACTGGCAGAAAAACGTGATACTCTCCTCGGCCACCTACAGGCGTTGTACACGTTCTACGGCGAGGACACCGGCGTGCGCATCGCTCGTAAGCATGTAGCGTGGTACACCGCGGCGCTGGGCGATTACCCGGCCTTCCGGGCTTCTTTTAACCGCGCCCAGAACGCCGGGACCCAACTGGTTCTGGCGGAAGAGTTTTTCCTACTGCTGGCAGAGTACGCCGCAGGTGCTGCATGAATCGAACTAAAACCGAGCCGCTCAACCAATCTGTCAGGCGGGCGCTTGAAATGTATTTCGCCGAACTGGACGGCGAGGAAGCGCGTGACCTTTATCCCTTGGTGGTCGCCGAGGTCGAACGACCGCTGCTGGAAGTGGTCATGCGCGAAGCAGGCGGCAACCAGTCGCGAGCGGCCCGTATGCTCGGGCTCAACCGCAACACCCTGCGCAAGAAACTGGCCCGCTATATTCGCGACTGAAATCATTGCCTGTTGCCAACTGCCTGGAGCAGCACAGGAGTTACCGTCTTCAATACCAGTGCGCCGATTTCCAACCAGCGAGGGCCAGTCATCCATGACTTTAAATGACTGTGTACCCGTGCGCCGGGCGCTTATCAGCGTGTCGGACAAGACCGGTCTGGCCGACTTTGCCCGCAGGCTGCAAAACTGTGGTATCGAGATACTCTCGACCGGTGGCACCGCTGCCCTGTTACGGGACAACGACATCGAAGTGATCGAGGTATCCGATTACACCGGCTTTCCAGAGATGATGAGTGGGCGCTTGAAAACGCTGCACCCACGGATTCACGGCGGCCTGCTTGGCCGGCGTGGCACAGATGATGCCGAGATGAAAAGCGGCGGTATCCTGCCGATCGACCTGGTGGCCGTGAACCTCTACCCGTTTGAACAAACCACAGCACAGCCGGACTGCAGTTGGAGCGAGGCCATCGAGAATATCGACATCGGCGGTCCCGCTATGTTGCGGGCGGCAGCCAAGAATCACGATGCGGTCACCGTGCTGGTCGATGTTGGGGACTACGCCGGCGTGGCCGATGAGATCGAGGCGACAGGTGGAGTTTGTGACGCCACCCGCAAGCGCCTCGCCGCATGTGCATTCAGCCATACAGCTCGCTACGACGGCATGATCTCGAATTACCTGACTCGCACGGAGGCAAACGCCTTCCCTGCCGTGCTGAACCTGCAGTTCAGCCGGCGCGACAACATGCGCTATGGCGAAAATCCACACCAGCAAGCGGCCTTCTATCAGGAGTGTAACCCTGCCCCGGGCACACTGGCTGCGGGTACGCAACTACAGGGCAAAGCGCTGTCGTACAACAACGTAGCCGACGCCGACGCCGCGCTCGAATGCGTCAGCGCCTTTGACCAGACCGCCTGTGTCATTGTCAAGCACGCCAATCCGTGCGGTGTTGCGGTATCAACCGACGTTGCAGACGCTTACGAAAAGGCGTATTCGACCGACCCGACTTCGGCTTTCGGTGGCATCATTGCCTGCAACCGTGAACTGGACGGGCAAACCGCGGCGACCATCATCGCCCGCCAGTTTGTCGAGGTCGTCATCGCACCGTCTTTTACTGCTGCCGCCGTTGCGGCACTGGCGGAAAAACCAAACGTGCGAGTCATCCAGGTCCAAACCATCGACCCGCAGGCATTTGCCCAACACTACTTCAAGCGCGTGGGTGGCGGGCTGCTAGTGCAGCAGCAGGACCTTGGGCGCCTCATGGCGAAGGATCTCAAACGAGTCAGTACCCGGGCACCTGATGCCACCGAGGAGCGCGACCTGCTGTTCGCCTGGATCGTAGCCAAGTTCGTCAAGTCAAATGCCATTGTTTATGCGGCCGGTGGGCGTACTATCGGCGTCGGTGCTGGCCAGATGAGTCGGGTTTACTCGGCCCGAATCGCCGGTATCAAAGCGGCTGATGAAAACCTCGAAGTAGCGGGGTCGGTGATGGCATCCGATGCATTCTTTCCCTTCCGCGACGGCATCGATACGGCAGCCGCCGCGGGCATCACTGCGATCATCCAGCCAGGCGGCTCGATGCGGGACGATGAGGTCATCGCTGCCGCGAACGAACACGACATGGCCATGGTGTTTACCGGTATGCGTCACTTCCGTCACTAGCGCGCCATGAGAATCCTGGTAGTCGGTGGTGGTGGCAGGGAGCACGCCCTAGCCTGGAAACTGGCGGCCTCGTCCCGGGTTGAAACCGTGTACGTAGCGCCGGGTAATGCCGGCACCGCGCGTGAGGCGCGGGTAGAAAATCTCCCGCTGGCGATGGACGACATCGAGGCCTTGCTCAAGGAGGCGCGGGCCCGCCATATCGACCTCACTGTAATTGGCCCAGAAGCACCGTTGGTCGAGGGCATCGTCGATCGCTTCGAGGCCGCGGGACTCAGGTGCTTTGGGCCACGCAGCGGACCCGCACAACTAGAGGGATCGAAAGCGTTCACCAAAGCATTCCTTGAGCGACACGGGATACCTACTGCAGACTATTGCACCTTCACTGACCCAGCCCAGGCACGCTCGTGGATCCGCGACCATGGCCCGCCGGTAGTACTCAAGGCTGATGGGCTCGCTGCGGGCAAGGGCGTTATTATTGCCCGCACTGAGGCTGAGGCATTTGCCGGCGTAGAGCAGATTCTGGAGGCACGCTGCTTCGGTACCGCCGGAAATCGACTGGTGGTGGAGGAATTCCTCGAGGGCGAAGAGGTTAGTTTCATTTGCGTGGTGGCTGGCACCGAAGTATTACCACTTGCTACCTCGCAAGATCACAAAGCCCGAGACGCCGGTGACCGTGGCCCCAATACCGGCGGTATGGGTGCCTACTCGCCGGCACCAGTGGTAACAGATGCACTACACCGGCGCATTATGAGCGAGGTAATCCAGCCAACAGTTCGTGGGCTCGCCACCGAGGATATTCCCTATTCTGGATTTCTCTATGCCGGTCTGATGATTGACAGGACAGGCACACCTAAGGTGCTGGAATACAACTGCCGCTTGGGCGACCCCGAAACACAGCCCATCCTGATGCGGTTACGCTCTAACCTGGTAGATCTGTGCGAGGCGGCGCTTGACCGGCGCCTTGCCAACTACGCGGTCGACTGGGATTCGAGGGCCGCACTGGGTGTGGTCATGGCCGCGGGCGGCTACCCGGACAATTATCTCAAAGGCGATGAAATTCTGGGCTTAGAGGCAGTCGATTCGGGTACGGTTAAAGTCTTTCATGCCGGCACGGCGTTGCGCGAGAGTAGCGTCCGCACCAACGGTGGGCGGGTATTGTGCGTCACCGCCCTTGGCGATACGGTTGCGCTGGCTCAGCACGAAGCATACGCCGCACTCAGTAAAATCCACTGGCGGGGCGCTTATTGGCGACCCGATATCGGCTACCGGGCCGTCGACCGGCCGCCTGAATCCATTGCCTGAAGAGAGACACCATGAACACGCCTTTTGTCGCCGTACTGATGGGCTCGGACTCGGACCTCGCTACCGTGCAGAGCACCCTGGATACACTGGATACTCTGGAAGTGGCCTGGGAGGCTCGGATCACCTCGGCCCATCGCACCCCGGGGGATACCTACCGTTACGTGCGTGATGCTGACACACGTGGCTGTGCCGTGTTTATCGCAGCTGCGGGTTTGGCGGCGCACCTGGCCGGTACCGTCGCGGCGCTGACCTTGCGACCCGTCATCGGCATCCCCATGGCCGGCGGACCGCTGAATGGCCAAGATGCACTGCTGTCAACGGTACAGATGCCGGGTGGTATTCCGGTTGCCTGTGTCGCCATTGGCAAGGCCGGCGCCAGAAACGCCGCCTACCTCGCCGCCCAGATCATGGCAACCGCTGACCCGACCCTCGCTGCCAGGCTTACCACGCAGCGCGAAACTGACGCGCAGGTGGTACGCGACAAGAACCAGGCATTGCAGGAGACACTCTCATCGAGTCATCCCTAACCGATGATTGCGCGGTTGCAGCCCGCGCTATTACCAACGGCGGGGTGGTCGCCTACCCCACTGAATACTGCTTTGGACTTGGTTGCGATCCGCACAACGAGACAGCCGTACGCCGTATCCTGCAGCTGAAAAAACGCTCCTGGACCCGGGGCCTGATCGTGATCGCTGATCGCGTGGCCCGGCTGCGGGGCCTGGTTAGCCTCTCCGATCCGGTCCTGCTGGCGGCGCCTCTCGCCTCGTGGCCCGGGCCCCATACCTGGCTGTTACCGGCTTGTAACTGGACGCCGCGCTGGTTGTGCGGGCAGCACCGCTCGCTCGCGGTACGAGTAACAGCGCATCCCCAAGCCCGGGCATTGTGCCGGAACAGCGCTTCAGCACTGGTCTCAACCAGCGCCAACCGTGGCGGCCGACCGCCACTGCGGACCACGGCTGCGGTCGTCGCCGAGTTCGGAGATCACCTGGATTGCATTCTCGATTGCAGGGTCGGCAGTGCACCGGCGCCTAGCGCCATTGTCGATGCGACGACTGGCGCGCAGATTCGCGTTGCTTGACCCGGCAGTTTCCGCCTGCACCACGCAGTGGCCCTAACCCTCTATTCCCTGCTATTGTGGTCGGTAGCACTGCCAGTACTACTGGCACGCTTGGGTCTGCGAGCCCTGCGTAACCCTGCGTACCGAAGCCGACTGTCTGAGCGATTCAGTCTTGGGGCCTCATTAGCGGAACCTTGTGACATCTGGGTACACGCCGTTTCCGTGGGCGAAGTCAAAGCCGCAACGCCGCTGGTGAACGAGTTACTCAAGCTCAGGCCTCACTTACGGATTCTAGTCACTACTATGACGCCCACAGGCACCGAGCAAGTCGCAGCATCGTTCGGCGATCGCGTGTGCCATTGCTACGCACCCTACGATTACCCGTTTGCCGTCAAGCGCTTTCTCGAACAGGCGCGGCCAAGACTGCTGGTACTGATGGAAACCGAGATCTGGCCAAACATCATTAACCATTGCCATGCCCGCGGTATCAAAGTTGCCATGACTAATGTCCGCTTGTCAGAAAAATCAGCTCGCGGTTACCGCGCGGTGGGTTTCCTAGTGCGTGACATACTGGCTAAGGTATCGGTATTTGCGGTGCAATCCGACTCAGACCAAGAACGTCTGGTTACGCTTGGCGCAAATGCTGCGCGCGTACACCGTACCGGCAGCATGAAATTCGAGGTGCAACTGCCCGCTAGCCTGCGAGAGGTCGCCCAGGTTGTGCGCCGGGACTGGGGTCGGGACCGGCCAGTCGTAGTAGCAGGCAGCACCCACCAAGGTGAGGAGACGATGTTGCTCAAGGCGCTAATGCGCTTGCGCGAGAATTTTCCCGACATTTTGCTGGTGATTGCGCCACGCCACCCAGAGCGCTTCGACGCCACAGTGCGCGAGGCTCGCAAAGCAGGCTTCCGGGTTAACCGCCGCAGCCAACAGCCCGGGCCACTGCACGATGGTGTACTAGTCCAGGTCGCCGATACCATGGGCGAATTGCCGATCCTTTACGCCGCTGCCGACGTCGCTGTAGTGGGTGGCAGCCTGATCCGCATCCGTGGCATCGGCGGCCACAATCTCCTCGAACCTTGCGCGGTCGGTGTTCCCGTGCTGTTCGGCCCTTACATGAGCAATTTCCAGCAGATCAGCCGCATGGCCCAGGTTCGCCAAGCCGGTCTGGAAGTTCGCGGTGAAGCCGAGCTAACCGCACAAGTTGTCCGGCTTCTCAATGATCCCAGTTTGCGCACTACCATCGGCGAAAACGGGCTAGCCATGGTCTCGGAAAACACCGGGGCCACGCGCCGGGCTCTTGACCTGTTGTTACCGTTACTTAACCAAGCGGTGATGAATGAAGCCGGAAAAATTTAAAACATTGTTAAAGCACGCCGATTAATCAATGCCCAGAGAAAATATAACTAATCAATGTTATTTGTTTGTTCGCAATTTTTTTGTTGTTGTTTTCTTGCAATGTTTACCGTTATTCGTATTATCTGTATTTTCTTGAACGCGAAGATTGCTTTTTCGCTTTTTTTTCTTATTGCAACACTACCGCCATTTACTTGACATTTACTATTGCTTGGCTATAGTTCGCCTGCAAGGAGTAACCATTAACGGTTATTCCACAGTTTACCGGTACGCTTCCTCGTTTCATTAGTTGAATTTTTAATGTAGACGGGAGACGCAATGTGGTAGCACTGACAGAGGCGGTGTGTCGATAAGCGGAAAAGTGGTATTCATTAACCAGTCCGTCCGTACATCAACCTTAGCAGGAGAACCATTATGGCGGCAAAGAAGAAGGCAACCAAGAAACGAGCAGCATCGAAAAAGCGGGTAGCAAAGAAACGGGCTACTAAGAAACGGGCCACTAAGAAGAAGGCTACTAAGAAACGGGCCACTAAGAAGAAGGCTACCCGGAAGAAAGCCAAGAAGAAGGCTACCCGGAAGAAAGCCAAGAAGAAGGCTACT
>Ga0207990_1000083_pt1 | contig 52373 bp, 43 predicted proteins | sample ETNtaG_8_FD_185780 | JGI IMG/M metagenome (GOLD analysis project Ga0207990, IMG submission 185780) | Marine microbial and viral communities from oxygen minimum zone, Eastern Pacific Ocean - ETNP201406SV75 (SPAdes) (version 2) | ecosystem: Environmental > Aquatic > Marine > Oceanic ...
ACTACACAGGTCGTCGAGACCGGTGCCGATCGTGACGTCATGGCCACCAATGGGCCCGTAGTCGCGGATGGCGAGCTCGACGCCACGCTGGTTCGGAATACCCAGGAACGCCACATCACCAGAGATGGCGTTCAGCGAACGGATCTGGATCTCCTCGCCGGGACCAACCTCGACGGTCCCGAGGGAGCCATCACCAAGATGGTCCTCGACCGTGGCGACCTCTTCAGGAGCAGGAGCAGCCGTCGTAGCCGGAGCCGGAGCAGCCGTCGTAGCCGCCGGAGCAGCAGTAGTCGCAGCCGGGGCGGCTTCGTCGGCATCGTCGGAGCCACAGGCTCCTGCGATCAGCGAGAAGCCCAAAAGCAGCGCGAGTGGAACACGCGCACGTCGCAACATCGTCATTCTTCCTCCATGTGGTGGATCACCGGTCCATGCCGTCAGTTCGGCGACCGGGTGGTGGCCTCGACCACCAGATGACGAGGGTATGCGCGAACGAGACGCCTGTCACATGGATCTTCCTTACAATTCGCAACCGTCACCTTTTCGTAATACGGCTAGGTCATCCCACTTGTCGGGAAAGGACCGTGCAGGGCGGCAGACCCGGAGCACGGTTGGAGCACAGGCGACCACGACCTTTCGCATTCCCCATGTTCGACCCGTCGTAGGGTTCGGCCATGCCGGAGCATCCTGCCGACGGACCTGACATGCCAGTCGGTGGCTTCCTGGACACGGCCTACGACCTGGAGACCGGTGAGGAGACGCTCGCCCACTACCGGGAGTGGGCCGCCACCTACGACCAGGAGATCGGTGTCGACAAGGGGTACGCCCAGCCGGCCCGTTGCGCCGCTGCGTTGGCAGGGATGACCGACCGGCCCGGGAGCGTCCTGGACGTGGGCTGCGGAACCGGGCTCTCGGGCGTCGCCCTACGAGATGTCGGCTTCACCGACGTGGACGGCTGCGACTTCTCCCTACCGATGCTGGAGCGGGCGGCGGAGACCGGCGTGTACCGACGGCTCTTCGAAGCCGACCTGAACGCCGGGCTGGGCGTCGAGGACTGCGCCTACGACCACGCCGTGGCCGTAGGCGTGTTCTCGTTCGGTCACATCCGACCCAACGCCCTGCGCTCCGTAATCCGGGCCGTGCAACCGGGCGGGACGGTGGTGGTGGGCCTGAACGACCATTTCTGGGACGTCGGCAGCTTCCCCTCTGAACTGGAGGCCATCGAAGCCGACGGCCTGGCATCCGTGGTGTCGCGTGAGCACGGCGAGCACCTGCCGGGGGCCGACATCATGGGCTGGGTGGTGGTCCTGGTCAGGAGTGGGCGTGCCGCCAACCGAAACGACCCTTGATGCAGAGGTGTCCGCTGGTCACCGAGTGGTCCGACGGGGAGGTCACCTTCACTATGCGATCGTCCTGTGTGTGCAGCTCGAGGTTGCATCCCACGCCGCAGAACGAGCAGATGGTGGTGGTGACCTCCTGGGTGTCCTCGTCCCAGGTGCCCGCCAGTCGCATGTCGTGTTCCGTCTTGAACGCCAGGGCGCCCGTCGGACAGACGCCGATGCAGTTGCCGCAGTACACGCAGGCCGAGTCGGGCAGGGTGACATCGTGCTCGGTGGAGATGTGGGCATCGAAGCCCCTGCCGGCCGTGGCGATCGCAAAGGTCTGCTGCGCATCGTCGCCACAGGCCTCGACGCACTTGTAGCAGAGGATGCAGCGCTCGTAGTCCCTGACGTAGAGGTCGTCCTGGACCTTCACCGGTTGTGCCACCGTGGCGATCTCCGAACGCTTCCCCATCCGCTCCGGACGCGCCCCGTAGTGCTCCATCCACTCGTGGACCTCGCTGTCGGCCCGGTCCATCTCCACCGACGAGGCGAGCAGCTCGTAGACCATCCGGCGGCTGGTACGGACCCGTTCGGAGTCCGTGGCGATGACCATGCCATCCTCCACTGGTCGGGAACACGACGGCACCAGCACGCGGGAGCCCTCGACCTCGACGACGCAGACGCGACAGACGTTGACCGGTGTCAGGTTCTCGGCCCAGCAGAGCGTCGGGGTGTCGACCCCCTCCCGGCGACAGGCGTCCAGGATGGTCGAGCCTGCGGGGACCCTCACGGCCTCGCCATCGAGGATGACCTCCACCAGCGTCGTCGGAATCGCCACCGGCGTGTCGTTCACTGCCCTCCCCCTTCAGTCCCTTCAGCAATCCCGCCCAGGAGCCCCATGTCCAGGGCACTGCGTACGGCACCTGACGCAGTCTGGCCCAGGCCACAGATCGAGGCATCCTTCATCACGGCCGCCAGGTCGTCGAGCAGCTCCCGTTCGTCGTCAAGTGGGGTTCCCCGACCCAGGCGGACCAGGACCTCTTCCTGGCGGACGGTCCCAACCCGGCACGGCACGCACTGGCCGCATGACTCGTCACGGAAGAACTCGGCTATCCGGCGAACGGTGTCGACCATGTCGTCGGACTCGTCGAAGACCATGATCACCCCTGATCCCAGCGACACCCCCGCCTCCCGGGTGGCCTCCAGCGTCAACGGGAGGTCCAGGGACTCCGGGCCCACGAAGCTTCCGGCCACACCACCCAGCAGCACGGTGCGCAACCGGCTCCCATCGGGCAGGCCGCCGGCAAGCTGGATCAGGTCTCCCAGGGTCGCTCCGAACTCGACCTCGTAGGTGCCGGGTCGGGTCACCCGTCCGCTGAGGCAGAACAGCTTGGTGCCGGGCGAGTGCTCGGTGCCGTCGGCTGCATAGGCCGCACCGCCGGCCAGCACGACCGTCAGCACGTTGACGAGCGTCTCCACGTTGTTGATGGCCGTCGGCTCACCGAATAGGCCGTGCGTGGTCGGGAACGGGGGCTTGTTGCGCGGCTCGCCCCGGAAGCCCTCGATCGAGTTGAAAAGCGCCGTCTCCTCACCGCAGATGTAGGCACCGGCACCGCTACGGAGAGATATGTCGAAGCGCATTCCCGACCCGGTGACGTCCTCGCCGAGCAGCCCGGCATCCCGGGCTGCGGAGATGGCACCCGAGAGGCGTTCGATCGCCACGGGGTACTCACCGCGGACGTAGAGCCAGCCCTGCTCGGCACCGATCGCCAGTCCTGCGACCGTCATGGCCTCCACCAGGGAGAAGGGATCACCCTCCATGACCACCCGGTCCTTGAAGGTTCCGGGCTCGGACTCGTCCGCGTTGCAGACCAGATGGCGAGGCCGCCCCTCCTGGTCGGCTACGCCACGCCACTTGATGCCGGTCGGGAAGGCCGCTCCACCGCGTCCTGAGAGGCCGGAGGTGGTGACCTCTTCGATGACCCGGTCGCCTCCGAGGGCCACCGAGGCCTCGAGTGCCCGGTAGCCGCCGCTGGCCCTGTATTCCTCAAGGCTGGTGGGATCCACGACGCCCACCCGCGCCAGCAGGCGGAGTTCCGGGTCGCCAGCCTGGGGAACGGCCACAGATGGGGTCGAGGCACCCAGGTCGATGGCCACGGCCACCTCGGCGACCGTGACGGTCCCACCGTCGGTGGCGGCGACCGTCAGGTCCGGACGGCCGGTGCGCTGGACCATCACCGCCGGGGCCCGCTCGCACTGGCCCAGACAGGGGCTGGCCTTCACATGGTGGCCCTCGGCCCGAAGATCCCCGATCAGGCCCACGGCCCCGACGAGGCGGCAGGCCACGTCGTCGCAGACGTGGACCGTGTCGCCGGCTGCCGGCGGCTCATGGGTGAACAGGTGGTAGAAGGTCGCCACGCCGTAGGCCTCGGCCGGCGGCACCTCCAGGACACGGCAGGCGTGGTCCAGCCCCCCGGGGCTGATCCAGCCGGCGGAGCGTTGGAGGGCGTGGAGGGCTGGGAGCAGGAGGTGTCGACGCTCGCGGGAGCGGGCACGACCACCCTGGACGAGCCGCTCCGACACCCGGATGGTGGCCGGACCCCAGTCGGAAATGGCCTCGTCGACGGCAGCCTTCTCCGCATCCGTGGCCTCTTCGGCAGCGCCGAAGTAGAGGTCAGGCACCGGCCCCCACCCTCTCGTCCAGGTCGGACCGATCGTCGGAGTCCAGTCGGTCGATTCGGATCGCTGCCGCCTTGAACTCGGCGGTCCCCGACTTGGGGTCGATGGCGTCGCTGGTGATCTGGTTCACGTCCGCCAGTTCCGGGAAGTGGAAGGTCGTGTGGCAGAGGCCCACGGCCAGCTCCAGATCGATGCCGATCGTCATCTCTATGGCGCCACGGCGCGACGAGACGAGAACCCGCTCGCCGGCCACTATTCCGAGGTCGGCGGCATCCGCGACGGATACCTGCAGGGCCTCCCCGCTGCGGATCGGCGAGGAGTACCGGCTCGTCTGGACGCCGGTGTTGTACGAGTCCAGCGCCCTGACGGTCGTGAGGCGCAGCGGGTACTCCTCTGTCAGGACGTCCAACGGCGGGCGGTCCTCCACGCAAGAGAACGGGGCCCGGCGACCCTGGACCGGGCGTTCCCAGAGGCGGCCATGCAGGAACGGGCTGCCCGGGTGGTCCTCGGTCGGGCAGGGCCACTGGATCCCGCCCTCCGCCTCGAGGCGCTCCCACGACATCCCGCCGTGCATCGGCGACACGGTCCGGAGCTCCTCCCAGAGTTCCTCGGCCGTCGGGTTCCCCCAGACGTCATCGCCCATGAGGGCGGCCAGGTCGTTGATGATCCCGATCTCCTGACGGGCCTGGCCGGGAGGTGGCACTGCGGCCCGCATGCGCTGGACGCGACGCTCGCTGTTCGTGGCCGTGCCGTCGGACTCCGCCCATCCCAGGGCGGCAGGCAGGACCACGTCGGCCATCTTCGCCGTACGTGTCATGAAGACGTCCTGCACGACCAGCACGTCGAGCCGCTCCAACATGGCCCGGGCGTGCTTGACGTCGGCCTCCGAGTCGGCGGGGTTCTCTCCGATGACGTACACGGCCTTCATCTCGTCACGCTCCATGGCCTCGAACATCTGGGTGAGGTTCCAACCGTTGGTCGGTGGGATCTCGCAGTCCCATGCCGCCTCGAACTTCGCCCGGATCTCGTCGTCCTCGACGTCCTGGAACCCGGACAACTTGTTGGGCAGGGCACCCATGTCGCCGCCACCCTGCACATTGTTCTGGCCTCGCAGGGGCACCAGGCCCGAGCCCCAACGGCCCACGTGTCCGGTGAGGAGCGCCAGGTTGCAGAGGGACTGGACGTTGTCGACGCCGGTGTGGTGCTCTGTGATGCCCAACGTCCAGCAGATCTGGGCCGTGGGCGCCGTGGCGTAGCCGTGGGCCAGGTCCCGGATCGCCTCGGCCGGCACGCCGGTCACCTCTGCGGTGCGCTCCAGGGTCCACGGTTCCACGAATGCCACGAACTCCTCGTAGCCGGTGGTGGCGTTGCGGATGAACTCGTCGTTGGCGAGGCCGGCACTGATGATCTCACGGGCCACGCCGTGGGCCAGGCCGATGTCGGTTCCGACGTTCAGCCCCAGCCACGTGTCGGTGAACCTGGCGGTTCCGGTCCGCCGGGGATCGATCGTCCACGAGCGGGCACCGTTGTCGATTCCCTTGATCACGTGGTGGAAGAAGATCGGGTGGGCGTTACGGGCGTTCGTGCCCCACATGACGATGGCGTCGGTGTTCTGGATCTCCACATACGAGGAGGTACCACCGCCTGCTCCGAAGACCGTCGCCAGACCGACGACGCTGGGAGCGTGTCAAGTTCGGTTGCAGCTATCGATGTTGTTGGAGCCGATGACCCTGCGGATGAACCGCTGGGCGGCGTAGTTCACCTCGTTCGTGGTCTTCGAGCAGCTGAACATGCCAAAGGCCGTGGGGCCGTGGGCGTCGACCACGGAGCGGAACCCGTCGGAGGCCCGCTTGAGGGCCTCCTCCCAGGTCGCCTCGCGGAGAACCCCGTCATCGCGGACCATCGGCGTCGTGAGGCGCTGGCTCATGTGTCCTCCATTGCTGGTGTGAGGTCGGACCTCGTCGTCCGGCCGTGGCGACCGGCCCCCGACAGGGTCGCTCGTCGGCCCGGAACCTAGCGCGGTTTGAATCCATGCAGATTTCCCCCTGGGAAATCAGATCCCCTGCCAGTAGGGGTCGCGTTTCTCGGCGAAGGCACGGGGACCCTCCTCCGCATCCTCCGACCGGAGCATGCGTTCATAGGCCTCGAGGTCGCCGGATCGGAGGTGCCCGAACGCCTCACCGAGGGGGAGGTGGCGGGTGGCCCGGTCGATGGCCATCACCGCCTCCACCGCCAGGGGTGCGGCAGATGCGATCCGTACGGCCAACTCCATGGCGGCCTCCTCCAGGTCGGCGGCCGGAACCACCTTGTTCACCAGGCCGAAGCGTTCCGCATCAGAGGCATCCAACCGCCGTCCGCCGTAGAGCACCTCGTTGGCCACCACCGGCGGAAGCATCCGGGGAAGGCGGATTGCACCCGCATCCGGGATGATCCCCAGACCGGTCTCCGGCAGGAAGAACCTGGCATGGTCGGCGGCCACCACGAACTCGGCCGCCATGGCGATCTCGAATCCGCCGCCCACCGCCATTCCGTTCACCGCACAGACCACCGGCTTGTCGCGGCCCGGCAGTTCACAGAACCCGCCGAACCCGCCCTCGCCATAATCGGCCTCGAACTCCTCGCCGGCGGCGGCCGCCCCGAGGTCCCAACCGGCCGAGAAGAACCTCTCCCCGGCACCCGTGAACACCGCCACCCTCAGGGAGGGATCGTCCCTGAACCCTGCGAACACCGAGCCCAGCTCTCGACTGGTGGCGGCGTCGATGGCGTTGGCCTTCGGGCGGTCCAGGACCACCACCAGGACCCCTCGGTCGACGCTGGTGTGCACCACCGGACCGGGAGCATCCCCGGCCTGGCCGGCCTGGTTGGCATCAGGCACAGCGTCGGAATCGTTGGCGTCTGGCACGGCGTCGGCGTCGTGGTCATGGTCGGCGTCGTTCATCGGGGTGTCCTCCTCACTGGTCAGTCCACCACGATCGCCAGGGCATCGACCGTGACCGCTCCGACCGGGCGGGCCAGTACCGGATTGCATTCCAGTTCCACCAGGTCGGGACACCGGTCGACCACCCCGGCCATCCCCAGGATGGTCGCCACCAGCGCATCCAGATCAGCGGGCAGGCTGCCCCGGTGTCCCTCGATCAGCGGCCACCCGGACAGCCTCCGCAGGGCGGCCAGTACCTCGCCGGCATCGGTGGGCAGTAGCAGGCTGGCGGAGTCACCCAGCAACTCGACCAGGGTGCCGCCTATGCCGAGGGTGAGGAGCCAGCCCACCGGTGGCTCCCTCCGGATGCTGACCAGCAATTCGACCACGGCGTCTTCCACGAACTCCTCGACCAGCACCGGGGCGTCATCGGCGAGGCCCATCCCAGCCAGGGCGGCACCCACCTCGCCGGCGCCGGAAAGGCGTAACGCCACCATGCCGGCCTCGGTCTTGTGCACCAGCCCGGTGGCCTTGACCACGACAGGCCCGGCCAGTGACCCACAGGCCGCGGTGGCGTCGACCGCCGGGACGACGAAGCCGAGCGGAACGGACACCCCGGCCGCCTCCAGCAGGCCCTTGGCCTCCACCTCGTGGAGGGTACGTAGACGCCCGGCATCGAACGGGTCCGCCACCAGCAGCGACGGTCGGGTCCGTCGGCCACCCCACCATGCCGAGGCCTCCAGCGCCTTCAACGCCTCGCCGATGCCCCGGATGGCGACCATGCCGGCCTCGTCAACCGCCGCCTCGACCTCCGGCGGGAGGTTCTCGGCCATCGAGGACACCACCACACCCGGCACCCCGGTGGTGCGACTGGCCTCGGCGAAGGCACCCAGGGTCGGCCACCAGCCGGAGTCGTCGAGACCCGTCGACGGAAAGTCCAGGACGAGCATCGCCGCGTCCAATGGCCCGTCCAGTACCGCAGTGAAGGTGGCCCTGAGCCGCTCGGGGTCGCCCCATATGAAGGTGTGGTAGTCGAGCGGATTGGAGACGGACACCAGGTCCGAGAGGGTGTGCGCGATCCGGGCACCATGTGCGTCGTCGAATGCCGGAAGGTCCAGGTCCATGGACTCGGCCTGATCGGCGACCACCGACGCCTCGCCACCAGAACAACTCATCGAGACCAGTCGCCGTCCACCGATCCCGCCGAGGCGGTCCAGGACGGCCAGCGTGTCCAGCAGTTCCGGGATCGAATCGACCTGCCGGACGCCCAGACGCTGGAAGAGCGCCCGGTAGGCGGTGGCGTCACCAACCAGAGAGGAGGTGTGCGAGACGGCTATCCGGGCACCCATGCTGGACGAACCCGTCTTGAGCACGACCACCGGAACGTCGGCCGCCGACGCCCGCCTGCAGGCCGCCTCGAACCTGGGGACGTCACCGAGGGCCTCCACATGGAGGCCGATAGCCGACACCGACGGGTCACCGACAAGGGCCTCGACGCATTCCTCGATGCCTACGTCGGCCTGGTTTCCTACCGTCACCACGTGGCTGATCGGCATCCGCCGACTCTGCATCGTGAGGTTCAGGGCGATGTTGCCGCTCTGGGTCACGAGGGCCACCCCCCGTTCGCAACGCCGCAGGCCCTGCTGGTCAGGCCACAGGGCGGCCCCCACCGTGGCGGCCACCGTGCCGTAGCAGTTGGGTCCCACCACCGGCATCGCCCCGGCCGCCGCCACCAGGTCGGCCTGGAGGCCGATCCCGGCCCCGCCCACCTCGGCGAAGCCCGACGCGTAGCAGACCGCAGCTCCGGCACCGATGGCCGCCAGGGAAGCCACCACCTCGACCGTCTCGTACCGGTTCACCGCCACCAGAACCGCATCCGGTGGTCCCGGCAGGTCAGCGACGCTCGGAACCGTTGCGTGGGCGGCCAGCTCGGACCGGGTCGGATGGACGGGCCAGAGTTCGCCCTCGAAACCCAGCGCCAGGCACTGCTGGATGGCCAGCTCAGCCGGTCGACCACCCACCACGGCAATCGACGCCGGAGCCAGGAGGCGGGCCAGTCGGTGCATGCGATCCGGACCGTCTGCCGTAGACCGGTTCAGGCGCCCAGCGGGCGGAGCATCTCGCGGCTCAGGATGTGCCGCTGGATCTCACTGGTGCCATCCCAGATGCGGTCCACCCGGGCGTCCCTCCAGATCCCCTCCAGCGGGAGTTCCTTCATGAGGCCCATGCCACCCAGGATCTGGATGGCCTCGTCGGAAACGAACTGCAGCATCTCGGTGGACGAGATCTTCGCCATCGCGGCGTCACCGTCGGACATGGCTCCCCGGTCCATCAACCAGGCCGCCCGGTAGGTCATCAGCTCGGCCTCCACCATCTGGGTGCGCATGTCGGCCAGCTTGAACGAGACGCCCTGGAACTTCCCGATCTTCTGGCCGAACTGCTCCCGGGAGGCTGCCCAGTCCAGCGCCACCGACATCGCCCGATCGGCCCTCCCCAGGCACACCGATGCCACCTGCAGGCGGGTGGACCCCAGCCACTCGTTGGCCACCTCGAAGCCCCGGTCCTCCTCGCCCAGCACCTTCGAGGCCGGCACCCGGCAGTCGTCGAAGTTCAGGATCAGGTTGTGGTACCCACGGTTCGAGACCGAGTCGTAGCCCGGAACCAGCTCGAGGCCCGGCGTGTCGTGGTCGACGAGGAAGGAGGTGATGAGCTTCTTGGGTCCCCGGGAGGTCTCCTCCTCGCCGGTGGCGGCGAAGAGGATGGTGTAGTCAGCCAGGTCGGCATGGCTGATGAAGTGCTTGGTCCCGTTTATGACGAAGTCATCGCCATCGCGGACCGCCCGACACGACATGCCCCTCACGTCCGAACCGGCGCCCGGCTCGCTCATGGCCAGGCAGTCCACCCGCTCGCCACGGATCGTCGGGAGCAGGTACTCCTCGACCTGGTCACCCGTGCAGGCCTGCAGGATGTTGGAGGGTCGGGCGACCACATAGTGGAGCGCGTAGGACGTCCAGCCGAAGGCCCGGTCGACCAGCGCCATCGTGAGGTTGTCCAGCCCACCACCACCCAGCTCGGCCGGCATGTTGGCCGAGTAGATCCCGGCGGCCAGGGACCGCTCACGGATGCGGGCCACCAGCTCCGGCTTCACATCACCGAGCCGCTCCACCTCGTCCTCGTGGGGAACCATCTCGCGCTCGACGAAGGAACGGACCGTCTCGACGATCATCTCCTGTTCGTCTGTCAGGGCGAAGTCCATGGCGTGCTCCGTGGGTCGGGACCGGCCAGTGGGCCGGGTAGGCGGTCAGGGGGTCAGGCGAGGCCCATCACCCGTCCCACCTGTGGTGGGACGGGTAGATCGGCATGGGCGGCTGCGATGGCGGTCAGGGCGGCGGCCGGACCCGGCAGGATCGGTGCCGTACCACCGGTGGCGGTGTCCACGTGGAGCAGCACCTGCTCGGTGGTGCACAGCAACTCGCCGGTGGAGGCGTGTTCCATGGAGTGGAAGAAGTGGAGCCGTTTGGCGTCGACGCCCAGCACCTGTGTCGTGAAGCGAAGCGGGTCGCCCAGCGATGCCTCCTTCACGTAGTTGAGATGGGTCTCCACCGTGAAGAGGGAATGTCCGCCCGCCCGGTACCCCTCGTCGATCCCCACGTACCTGAACAACTTGTCGCTGGCCCAACCGAAGGCGGTCAGGAAGGCCCACTCCGACATGTGGCCGTTGTAGTCCACCCAGTCCGGCTCGACCGGCGCCTCGTACAGGTCCAACGGTGCCGATACCGGGTCGCCGGCCGCCCATGCGGAGACACCGGTGGCCTCGTGGATCCGGGCCTCGCGCTCCGCGACCAGGCGACCAGCGCCCAGGTCCAGGGGGCGTAGCGAGCGCATCACGCCGATCAGGTAGTCGTCCCTGAGGCGCTCCAGTTCCTCGACCGACCTACCGTCGGCCTGCTCCTCGCAACCATCCGCCATGGCCTCGATCAACCCGTCGGTGAGCTCCGGTGCCACCAGCTTCGTCCACGGCAACTTCAGGGCCGGACCGAACTGGCCGAGCATGTGCCGCATGCCGCCTTCACCGCCGGCGAGGTGGAACGTGAGGTTGGTACCCATGCCGGCCCACCTCAGCCCCGGGCCGTAGCTCACGGCGTCGTCCAGTTCCCGGGTGGTGGCCACCCCGTCGTTGACGAGATGGAGGACCTCACGCCACAGGGCCTCCTGGAGTCGGTCCGACAGGTACCCCTCGATCTCGGTGCGAACCACCAGTGGGTACATGACCAGGTCGTCGTAGTGGGCAACCGCCGTGTCCATGGCCGTCTGCGAGGTCTGTTCGCCGGCCACCACCTCGACCAGGGGCAGCAGGTAGACGGGGTTGAACGGATGGCCGATGAGGATCCGCTCCGGGTGCCGGCAACCATCCTGGAGCCGGGTCGGCAACAGGCCAGAGGAACTGGAGGCGATCACCACCTCGGGGCCCGAATGGGCGGCCAGGGTGCACATCAGCGGCCGCTTGACGTCCTCGTTCTCCGGTGCGTTCTCCTGGATCCAGTCCACCCGGGCGGCCAACTCCTCGGCAGTGTCCACCCACGTGATCCGGGACGGATCGGCACCGGGGAACAACCCGAGCCTCGCCGCCGAGGGCCAGGCCCTCGCCACGGCGGCACGAAGCCGGTCCGCCGCACCCGGTGCCGGATCCCAGGCCACAACATCATGGCCCCGGGCCAGTGCCCGTACGGCCCAGCCGGCACCTATGACCCCGGTGCCGACCACCCCGATCGTGCGCGTTCGCGTCACCGGCGCGGACCTTTCGGCTCGAAGACCGGATCAGCCGATCTCAAGCAGACGGCGCGCATCGGCCGGCGACTGGATGCGGGCGCCCATGAGCTCAACGAGCGTCACGGCCTTCGCCACCAGTTGGGCGTTGGTGGCCTGAACCCCACGCTCCAGGTAGAGGTTGTCCTCCAGTCCGACCCTCACGTGGCCTCCCAGCATCACCGACTGGGTCACCATGGGCATCTGCATGGCCCCGAGGCCGAACGACGTGAACTCGGCCTCGGCGGGCAGACGATTCACCATCGCCTGGAGGATCCCGATGTCCAGCGGCGTGCCGTACGGGATCGACAGGCAGAGCTGGATCCAGTACGGAGCGTCGATCAGCCCCTCGGCGATCATCGTCTCGGCGAACCAGAGGTTCCCGGTGTCGAAGACCTCCAACTCGGGACGGACGCCCAGCTCGCGAACCCGTGCCGCCATGATCCTGAGCATCGACGGGGTGGAGACATACACCTCGTTGTCGTCGCCGAAGTTCAGCGAGCCACAGTCCATGGAACAGATGTCAGGACGGATCGCCTCGACGTGGGCAAGGCGCTCGAGGCCGCCCACCAGGTCGGTGCCGGGCTGCCAGGACATCGGGTCGTCATCAGGGCCGACGTTCAGGTCGCCACCCATCCCGGCGGTCAGGTTGATGACCACCTCGGTGTTCTTCTCCCGGATCCTCTCCACAACCTCCTGGTAGAGCGCGACCGTCCTGGTCCCCTTTCCGGACTCCAGGTCCCGGACGTGGCAGTGCACGATGGCCGCTCCCGCGGAGGCCGCGTCCAACGCCGATACGGCGATCTGCTCCGGTGTGACCGGCACGTGCTCGCTTCGCCGAGTGGTGTCACCGGAACCGGTGACGGCACACGAGATGATCACATCGCGGTTCATGGCCCGGGTCATCGCCCATCCCCTGACTCCCCACCGGTGGCGGGGTGACCTGGCCCGACCGAGCTTGTCGCGGGCCGCCCATTGTGCTCCGACATGGCCATACGTAGGCTTTCCAACGGCCCAGAGCCATCCCAGACCCGCGCAGGCTACCCCGCCGTCCGCACCAGAGGTGCCGGCGTCGGCGTGCCGAAGGAGTTCCCATGAAGATCCTGTTTGCCGACGCCCTTCCCGAGTCGTACGTCGACCTCCTCCGAGGGCAGGGCGACGAGTGCATCGTCTCTCCTGAACTGGGCGCCGACGACATCCCCGATGTCATCGAGGGCGTCGACGTCCTGGTCGTCCGCAGCACCAAGGTGACCGAGGCGACCATCGACCGGTCCGACAACCTCGGCCTCATCGTGCGTGCCGGCGCCGGTACCAACACCATCGACTGCCATGCGGCCGCCAGCTCCGGCATCTACGTCTGCAATGTGCCCGGCACCAACTCGGTGGCCGTAGCCGAGCTCACCCTCGGCCTCCTACTGGCCCTGGACCGGCACATCCCGGCAGCCGCCAACGACCTCCGGAACGGCATCTGGAACAAGAAGGACTACTCGGAGGCCGATGGCCTGATGGGCAGGACCTTCGGCATCATCGGCGTGGGTGAGATCGGCCTGGCAGTAGCCGAGAGGGCCCGCTCGTTCGGCATGACGGTGATCGCTGAACGCAAGGCCGATCGACGCTCCGATATCGAGGCGCGCATCCGGTCCGTCGGCATCCGACTGGTCGACGACCTCGAGGCACTCCTCGCCGAGTCGGACATCGTGTCGATACACGTACCCGGTGGCGAGCGCACCGTGAACATGGTGGATGCCGGCTTCCTCGAGAAGATGAAGCCGAATTCGGTCCTCCTGAACACCAGCCGAGGAGAGGTGGTTGACGAGGAGGCCCTGCTGGACGCGATCGGGTCGAAGGGAATCAGGGCGGGCCTGGACGTGTTCAGGAACGAGCCGGACAGCAGCAGGGGCGAGTTCGCCTCGAAGCTGGCGGCGCACCCCTCCGTTGTGGGCACCCACCACATCGGTGCCTCCACCCAGCAGGCCCAGGATGCCACGTCCGCCGGCACCATCGACGTCATCGAGGCCTACCGGGCCGGCGATCCGACGAACTGCGTGAACGTGGTCCGGACGCGGGTGGGAGCGGTCACCATCACCATCCGCCACTACGACCGGGTCGGCGTTCTGGCAGCCGCCCTGGCGGTGCTCAGGAAGGCCGACATAAACGTCCAGACCATGGCCAACAAGGTCTTCGAGGGATCGAACGCGGCCATGGCGATCATCGACGTGTCCGGGGAGGTGACCGATGAGGTCACCCGACAGCTGGCAGCGCTGGACAACGTGATCCAGGTCCAGACCAGGGGTCGCGACCAGTGACCGTCCTGCGGGGCTTCCCGGGCCTGGTGATCGACACCGAGTGGGCCGATCGCGTCACCACCGGCCCCTACGACGCGTACACACCGAAGCAGAGGGCTGCGCTCGCCGAAGCCAACCCGTACAGCTTCCTGCACGTGACACGCTCCCAGGAGGACGTGCCTGTCGATCAGCGCGACGACATCGACGCCCTGATCGCCGGGTGCTCCACCTCCATGCAGCGCATCTACGACGCCGGCGCCTACGCGACCCACGACCGGCCATCGCTGTTCCTGTACCGGATGGAGGTGGGCGACCATTCCCAGACCGGGATCCTTGGCATCGTGCCGGTGACCGACTCCGACGACCGACGGATCCTTCGCCACGAGTCGGTACGGCCGGGGCGGGCCGACCTGCTGACCCGCCACCTCCTGGAGGTCGGCATGTCCTCCAGCCCGATCTCGCTTACATACCGGACCGACGAGGCCCTGGATTCGGCGATCGCCTCGTGTACCGCTGGCCAGCCGATCCTCGAGTCCACCAGCGAGGGCGTCCACCAGACGGTCTGGGCCGTGGCCGGCGAGGATGCCGATGTCCTGATCCATGCGATGGGCGACAGGACCCTCTACGTGACCGACGGCCACCACCGGCTGGCCGCAGCCGAGGAGGCCCGGAACCGGGTGGCTCCCACGCAGCCTGACCATCCGCTGCAGTGGACCGAGGCCGTGCTGTTCCCGGATGCGGAGATGCTGGTCCTGCCGTTCCACCGCAGGGTGGGCGATCGGGCGGGACGCAGTGGCGAGGCGATCATCGAGGCACTGACGGAATGCGGGCACCTGCAGCCCAGGGCAGATGCCGAGGACGCCCGACCCACCGGACCGGGCACGGTCGGCGTCTACGTCGGCGGCCGGTGGTTCTCCCTCGAACTGCCGGCGGCGACCGGTGCCCGAGCGGTGGACCGCCTAGACGTGTCCCGTCTCCAGGACGGCGTCCTGGCTCCGGCGTTCGGCATCACCGACCCGGGGAGCGATCCCATGATCGACTACATACCCGAGCCGGTCGGCCTGGCGACCCTCGTCAGGCGATGTGACGCCGACGAGCGGGTCGGCTTCGTCGTGCACGCCACGTCGGTAGCCGAGTTGATGGCCGTGGCCGACGACAACGACCTGATGCCGCCCAAGTCCTCCTACTTCGAGCCGAAGCCCCGGTCCGGTGTGTTCGTCCGACGCCTCGACCGGGAGGGTCCTGCCGGTACGGCCTCGGCCTGACCGGCACGGCCTCGGCCTGACCGGCACGGCGTGACCAGAATCCCATGACCGGGCCTGAGGTGCAGCGGGCGGTGCTGCAGTTCCCCCTGGACGGCGAACGGACCTGGCTCTCGTTCGACTCGCCTCGCAGGACCATCGTCGCCGACCAACTGGACGAGGTACCGGCGGCGATGGAGGCCGCCGAGCTGGCCGCCGCCGATGGAAGCTGGGTGGTCGGCATGGTCTCCTACGACGCCGGTCCGGCCTTCGACGGTGCCGTCCGGGCAGCCCGCCTGCCACGGTGCCCGCTCGTCTCCTTCGGGGTGTTCGACGCACCCAGACCCGGCGGCGGAGGTCCCGACGGGCGACCCACCGCCACCGGCGGGTACCACGTCGGTCCTTGGACGCCCAACCGCTCCAGGCCCGCCTACCTGACGTCGATACGAACCGTTCGGGAGCTCATCGCCGCAGGTGAGACCTACCAGGTGAACTACACGATCCGACTCCGGTCGCCCTTCAGCGGCGACCCGCTGGGAATGTTCGGGGACCTCATCCGAGCACAGCAGGCCGACCATGGGGCGTACCTGGACCTCGGCGACCGGGCGGTCTGCTCGGCTTCTCCTGAGCTGTTCGTCCGCAGGGAGGGACGCCGCCTCACCTCGCGCCCGATGAAGGGCACGATCGGGCGGCACCAGGATCCCGAGTTCGACCGGCTGGCGGCAGCCCACCTGGCGCGTTCCGAGAAGGACCTGGCCGAGAACACGATGATCGTGGACATGGTCCGCAACGACCTCGGCCGGATCGCCGAGTGCGGCACCGTGCGGGTCCCTGCGCTGCACACGGTGGAGAGCTATCCCACGCTCCACACGATGACCTCGACGGTGGTGGCCGACTCCGACGCCGGGCTGGCCGAGGTGTTCGGGGCGCTGTTTCCAGCAGCCTCGATCACCGGTGCGCCGAAGGTATGCACCAGCGAGATCATCGAGGCTCTGGAGGGTGACGGCCGTGGCATCTACACCGGCGCCATCGGCGCCATTTCGCCGAACGGGACGATGGAGTTCAACATCGCCATCCGGACCGTCTGGATCGACCGGGAGTTCGGTACAGCGGAGTACGGAGTGGGCGGCGGCATCGTCTGGGACTCGAATCCGGACGAGGAGTGGACCGAGGTGGAGCACAAGAGCCGGGTGCTGGGACGGGCCCGGTCAGACTTCCGACTCCTCGAGACGATGGCGTGGACCCCGGAGGGAGGGGTCGCCCTCCGGAAGCGTCACATGGACCGCATGGCCGCCTCGGCCTACCACTTCGGGTTCGAGTTCGACGCCGAGGCCGTCGACGAGCTGCTCGACGGCGTGGACGCCGACGGACCCCGGCGACTCCGACTACTGGGTGCTCCCGACGGAGGGGTGGAACTCCAGGTCGCCGAGGCTCCGGAACCCACGACCGCTGCGTGGGACGTCCCGATCGACGTCGAACCGGTGCCCAGCGGCCACGAGTTCCTGTTCCACAAGACGACCGTGCGAGAGGTCTACGACAATGCCCGGGCCCGCTTCCCCGGAGCCCCTGACGTCCTGCTCTGGAACGAGGTCGGCGAGCTGACCGAGACCACCATCGGAAACCTGGTCCTGTGGTTGGACGGTCGGCTGGTCACCCCGCCCGTCGCCTGCGGCCTGCTGCCGGGCACGTTGCGTGCGCAGCTCCTGGCAGACGGCGAGGTGGTCGAGCAGGCGATCCCACGTTCCGACCTGGATCGGGCCGACGGGATCTGGATGGTGAACTCCGTCCGGGGCTGGGTACCGATCAGCCCCGTCTACGCCGTATCTCCTCGACGACCGCCGGTATCACCTGGTGCAGGTCGCCGATCACGGCGTGACCTGCACGGGTGACCATGTTGGCCTCACCGTCCGTGTTGATGGCCAGGATGTTCCTGGCCGCCATGGCCCCCACCCAGTGCTGGATGGCACCGGAGATGCCGCTGGCGATGTAGATGTCCGGTGCGATCCTGGTGCCGGTCTGGCCGACCTGGTCGCTGTGGGGACGCCAACCGTTGTTCGTGACCGCCCGCGAGCACCCGACGACGCCACCGAGTAGACCGGCCAACTCCTCCAGCGGTCCGAAGGCCTCGGCGGAACCAACGCCACGGCCCCCTCCCACCACCACCGGGGCGGTCGACAGGGTGACACCCCTGGTGAGGACCACCCGGTCGGTGACGACGGTGTGGGCAAGGGAAGCGTCCAGGTCGGGGCTGAAGGCAGCGACCACACCAGCCGCCGGCGCGTCGGCCGCCGTGGCCTCAACTGCATGGTGGGCCACGCTCACGAGGACCACGTCGGCGGTCAGGCTGACGTCCTCGAGCAACGATCCACCCCACTGGACGCGGGTGATGGCCCAGCCTCCGACAGCGGGTTCCACCGACCTGCAGTTGGCGACGAACGGCTGGTCGAGGCGGGCGGCCACATGGGCCACGACCTCGTTGCCACGGTCGGTGCCGCAGGCCAGCACCACCTCGGCACCGCTGGACCGGACCAGCTGTGCGACAGTCTCGCCCCAGGCCTCGGGCCCGAAGTCGGTGAGCAGGCCGTGGGAGGCCACATGCACCGTCGACGCCCCATGGGCTCCGAGGTCGACGGCGGCCCGCTCGGCGCCCTCGCCTATGACCACCGCCACCATCTCCAGCCCGGCAGCCTCCGCCAGGGGGCGCCCGAACGTGAGGGCCTCAAGGGATGCCTCGGCCAGGGTCCCGCGGTCGTGGTCGCAGATCACCAGGAGGCTCATGCCAGCAACCCCAATTCCTCGAGGAGGTCGACGACCGCAGGAGCAGCCTGAGGGCCGGTCCCCAGGATCACCGTCTCGCTCACCGTCTCGACCGGACGGTGCAGGCCGAGGCGGACCTGGCCGCCGGCTGACTCCTCCCGCTCGTCCACGACCACCTCTGCCTTCTTGGACGCCAACCGACCCTTCATCGTCGGATAGCGGGGCAGGTTGATTCCCTCCTTGACGCCAAGCACCGCCGGCATTGGCAGCTCGTAGACCTCGAAGCCGCCATCCACCTCACGACGGGCCGAGGCCACTCCATCGGCGACGTCCACTCCCTTGATGCCGTTGACCACCGGCCGTCCCAGGGCATACGCCACGCGGACACCGACCTGGAAGCCACCGGCATCGGCGGACTCGTTGCCGAAGAGGATCAGGTCGAACGTTCCGTCGACCGACTCGACGTCCGCGATGGCGCCCGTCAGGGCCGCTGCCGTACGTTGTGGATCCCAGTCCACCTCGTTGATCGGAACCAGCACGAGACGGTGGGCCCCGACGCTTGCGGCGTAGCGCAACTGCTCCTCAGCCGCTGCCGGCCCGAGCGTCATGACGGTGACCTCGCCGCCATGCTCCCCGGCCAGTTGGACCGCCTCCTCCACGGCGCACTCCTCGTGCGGGCTGGTGGTGAAGCCCAGGTGGGCCGAGTCGACCGTCATGCCGTCGGCGGTGACGTTGATGCGGGCCCCCGGGGCGGGCACCCGCTTCACGCAGACCAGGATTCTCATGCCTTGAGCCGGGTGTCGTCCGGATCGAACACGGCGCCGCTGCCCGCCACCTTCACCGGGAACAGCTCGTTCATGTACATGACCTGGAGGTCGGTTCCAGGCGTGCACAGCTCGAGGGGCAGGTAGGACATGAGCAGGTGCCTGCCCACCGACGGGCCGTACCCGGCCGAGGTGACCCGGCTGACCCGACCGTGGCTGTCGGTGATCCGACCGCCATCGGTGGTGAGGATCGGCTCGTTGCCTCCCATCATGTGACGCTTCCGACCCTGGCCGTCGGTCTGGTCCTCGACCGTCAGGGTGCACATCAGCACCTCCGGGTCGCCGGCGGCACGGGCCGTGAGATAGGCCTCCTTCCCGATGAAGTCGGCGGCCTTGACCCTCGGGCGGGCCAGCCCCGCCTCCAGCGGGTTGTACTCGCTCTCCAACTCGGCACCCATCAGGCGGTAGCCCTTCTCGAGGCGCCCGGACGAGCCGTACACGCCACCGCCCGTCGGTCGGATGCCCAGGTCTGCACCGGCCTCCATGAGGGCGTCCCACAACTTCGGGCCGTCGTCCCAGCGGGCGTATATCTCCCAGCCGGTGTCGCCGACGTACGAGATCCTGAACAGCTGGCATGGCACCCCGGCCACCTCGGCATCGATGATCGAGCCGTAAGGGGAGCCTTCCTGGTCGAGCTCCTGGCCGGTCAGCTGGGACAGCACCGCCGGGGCGTTGGGACCCCAGAGCCCGAGCGTGGTGAGCTGCTTCGTGACGTTCGTGAAGGCCACCGAGCCGTCAGTCGGCATGTGGCGGCGTGTCCAGAACTCGTCCCGTCCACCATCGAATACACCGGTGACGATTCGAACCCGGTCCTCACCGAGGCGCATCATCGTGAGGTCGGAGTGGAAGCCGCCATCGGCGGTCAGCCACGGCGTGTAGATCGAACGGCCCACCGGCACGTCCACCTTGTTGACGGCCAGATGGTCGGCATACTCCACGGCGCCCGGACCCTCCAGCTCGTAGATCTGGAAGGCACTCAGGTCGACGACGCCACAGTTCTCACGCAGGTTGAGGTGCTCACCGGTGGTGATGGGACTCCACCATCGGTTGTCCCACTCGACCCCCCGCTCCGAGAGGCCATAGCGGCCCACCAGGTCAGCATTGGAGCCGTACCACTGGGGTCGCTCCCAGGTGCGGGCCTGGAAGAACTCTGCTCTCAGGTCCTCCTGGCGTGAGAAGTAGGGACCGACCTGCAGGTTGCGCCGCCCTTCCCACTGCTCGGCCGGGTGGACGATGCCGTAGGTCTTGATGAAGTGCTCGTCGGCGCGCGACCAGATGTGCTCCTCGGTCCGCTCCTCGTCGTAGAAGCGGGCTATGTCGGCGCCGTGTACGTCGATCACCCGCGGGTACCCGTAGGTCATCCACTCGGCTACGACCTGGGCCATTCCGGGACCTTCCTTGACCCATACGGCGGCGGCCGACCAGAGGTTGCGGACCTCGGTGGTCTCGCCCAGGCACGGCATGGTGTCCGGTGTGAGCGAGAGGAGGCCGTTGATGGCGTACCTGATCTCGGCTTCGCCCAGCATGTCCATCAGCTCGATGGCCGCCTCCATCTGCGGATCGAAGTCGTCGTCGGTGAACGGCATCTCGGTAGGCGAGAGGGCCGCCTCCTGGTTGGACGGGATCTCGTCCGGGTGGTGGAGGATCGCCCGGTGGCCGTACGAGCCGACCTCCATGGAACCGGCCGACTGCCGCTCGTAGCAGAAGGTGTCCATGTCCCGGACGATCGGGTAGCCGATCTCGTTGTTGGTCTCGGCGAGGACGTCCATGGGGCCGACGTCGGCCATCTGGTGGACGGCGGGGACCAGCGGGATGGTCGCACCGGCCATGTTTGCGATCCGGTTCGACCACACACCGCAGGCGATCACGACGTACCCGGCCTCGATGGTGCCCTTGTCCGTGACGACGGACGACACGGTGGTCACACCGCCCTCACCCTCGATGGTCTCGACGTCCAGGACCTCGGTGTTGGCGAACACCTGGCAGCCGGCGGTCTCGACGGCCTCCCGACGCATGGTGGTGCCGGTCTCCAACGAGTCGACCACCGAGACGGTCGGGCAGTAGAAGCCACCCAGGATGACTTCCTCGTTGATGAAGGGCACCAGGTCCTTCACCTCTGCCGGCGTGAGCAGGCTGGCCTCGATGCCCCAGGCCTTCGCTGAGGTCATGCGGCGGTCCAACTCCCGCATCCGGTCCTCGGTGCGGGCCACCTCTATGCCCCCGCAGTCCACGGAGAGGTTCGCGTCCCGGTACTGGTTGGCGCTCTGCTCGCCGAGCAGTGCCATCTCCTTGTTGTGGTCCACCGGAAAGATGAAGTTGGAGGCGTGACCGGTGGAACCACCGGGATTGGGCAGGGGGCCCTTGTCCAACAGGACCATGTCGGTCCAGCCGAGACGGGCGAGATGGCCGACAAGGCAATTGCCGACGATCCCTGCTCCGATCACGACGACGTTGGCGCGAGTCGGGAATTCACTCATTCGATTTTCTCCTGGAGCGCAGCCGGGACGGCTGGGAGCCGTCACCGGGCGGTTGGGACTGTCCCGTCGGCAATCGCCGCAGAGCGGCGCGATCCTACAGATGGTCCCTGCCAGATACTGACGGCCGGGTGGCTGAACTTACTGGCGCCGGCCCCGAGCCTGGACCGACCCCCGCTACGGGCCATGGTGGCGGCACTAGTTTCACCACAGGCGGTAGACGGATCCTTCCAGGCGACCGATGGCCGTCCGTGCTCTGAGGAAGAAGGAAAGGTGGACGCCGGGTGGCCGGGCAACGGGTGCTGATAACCGGAGGTGCCTCCGGGATCGGGCGCGCCATGGCAGAGGCCTTCGTGGCCGACGGCGCCCGGGTACACGTCGCCGACGTGGCGGGCGAACCCCCCGACGGCTGCCACCTGAGCACCCTCGACGTATCGGACGCCGACGCGGTGGACGGTCTGTTCGGCGACGTGGCGACGACGCTGGGGGGTCTGGACGTGCTGTGCGCCAACGTCGGCATAGCCGGACCCGTCGGCCCGGTCGAGGAACTGGACGTGGAGGGCTGGGACCTCACGATGGCCGTGAACGTGCGGAGCGCCTTCCTCTGCTGTCGGCGTGCGGTGCCCCTCCTACGGGAGGCCGGTGGCGGCTCGATCCTGTTGACCTCGTCGACCGCCGGGGTGACCGGCTTCCCGATGCGATCTCCGTACGCAGCCTCCAAGTACGCGGTGATCGGGCTGTCCGACACCCTGGCCATGGAGTTGGGCGAGTTCGGAATCCGGGTGAACACGCTCTGCCCGGGCTCGGTCGACGGAGACCGGATGCGCCGGGTCATCGACGCCGAGGCCGAGGTCACCGGGGTCCCGGTGGCCGAGCTGCGCGGCTCCTACGAGAAGCAGGTGTCGATGCGGACCTTCGTGGAGGGTCGCGACATCGCAGCGATGGCCGTCTTCCTGGCCTCGCCGGCAGCCCGTTACGTGAACGGCCAGACAATCGCCGTGGACGGTGGCCTGGAGACGCTGCGAAGCACCTGGCGGACCTAACCGATCCAGGTCCCGATCCCGACCCGGCCGGTCGGCCCGTCCTGCGCGCGGGTCAGGCCACGTGGCCGAGGGCGGCCGAGATGGCCTGGGCGGTGTACCGCACCCGGCCGGCGATGATGTCGCGTAGTGCCTCGTCGGGGAAGCGGTAGGTGGGCCCATGGCTGTGGAGTGCCCCGACGACCACGCCTGCCGAATTGAACAACGGTGCGGCCACCGAGCTGATCCCCTCGGCGAACTCCTCCTCCATCCACGACACGTCCTCATCCCGGATCCGCTCGATGCGCTCCCGGATTCGACGCGGGTTGGTCACAGATCCGGGCGTGTAGCGGTCCAGCTTCCTGGACAGGTACCGGTCGATGGCCTCATCGGGCCAGTGGGCGAGGACCACCATGCCCGACGGCACGATGTGCATGGGAAGGCTGACGCCGGTCCAGTCCCTCACCTGGACGGGGTTGGCGCAGTCCACCTGGCCTATGTAGTGGACGTCGTAGCCGGCGGGGATGGAGAGACCGACCGCCTCGGCCACCTGCTCGACCAGGTCCACCATGTGAGGTTGGGCGACCGCCAGCAGGCTCTGGTTGGGGTCGATGCTGGCCGCCATGGTCACGATGGCGGACCCGATGCGGTAGCCGTTGTCGTCAGCCAGCCGCTCGACGCCGCCCAGCCGCTCGAGGGTGGTGAGCAGCCTGGCCACCGTGCTGGTCGGGAGGTCGAGGCGCCGCGAGAGTTCGCTGATGCCACCCGGGTCGCTGGCCACCTCTTCGAGGATCCGGAAGGCCCGATCGATGCTCTGAACCGTCTGCATTGCCAGGCTTCCCGTCGGTCTTCCAGCGTTTCCCACATCGTGGGAGCCAATTCCCGAAGTATGGACAGATCGGCGTTCGACCTGTAGGCTTCCCATCATACGGGCCTCTCCCACTATATGGGAAACGATTGCGGTTCTACCGATCATCGTGGCGTGAGTCCCGCACAGCCCACCGGGCATCCAAGGCTCAAACAGACCACCGATGGTGGTCCCCGATCCGCAACGGAGCGCATCATGGCCGAAGAGAACACCATCGACGACGAGATCATCCTGGCGGACCTGCCGGACGACGAGCTGACAGCCCAGATGCACGACGATCTCTACGACGGCCTGGCCGACGAGATCGCGGAGGGCACCAACCTGCTACTCGGACGCGGCTGGGACCCCAGCCGTGTCCTGAACGATGCCCTGGTCGAAGGAATGCGGATCGTGGGCATCGACTTCCGCGACGGCATCCTCTTCGTTCCCGAGGTCCTCCTGGCAGCCAACGCCATGAAGGCCGGCATGGCCATCCTGCGGCCCCTCCTGGCCGAGACCGGCGCCAAGCCCATCGGCAAGGTCGTCATCGGCACCGTCAAGGGCGACATCCACGACATCGGCAAGAACCTGGTCGGAATGATGCTCGAGGGCGCCGGCTTCGAGGTCATCGACCTCGGCATCAACACCGACGTCGAGCAGTTCCTCGGAGCGCTGGACGAGCACAAGCCGGACATCCTGGGGATGTCGGCCCTCCTCACCACGACGATGCCGTACATGAAGGTCGTCATCGACACCCTTGTCGAGAAGAGCCTCCGCGGGGACTACATGGTGATCGTGGGCGGCGCGCCGCTGAACGACGAGTTCGGCGAGGCCATCGGTGCCGACGCCTACTGTCGTGACGCCGCCGTGGCCTCCGAGACCGCTTCCCACCTCATCGCCGCACGGCGCGCCGCAGCAGCCTGAACCCCCCCAGATGACCGACCCATCCGGCGCCCCCACGGCACCGGGCGGTCGCACCCTCGTCGTCGCCTGTGGTGCGCTCGCCCGCGAACTGCTCCAGGTGGTACAGGCCAACGGCCTCGACCACGTCGACGTGGAATGCCTGCCCGCCTCCTACCACAACACCCCTGACGTGATACCCGACGCCGTCGCCGAGCGGGTCCGTGCCGCCGCGGGGCGCTACGGCCGGATCTTCGTGGGCTACGGGGACTGCGGCACGGGAGGACGCCTCGACGCCATGTGCGCCGAGTTGGGCGTGGAACGCCTCCCGGGCGACCACTGCTACGAGTTCCTCACCGGGTCCTCGGCATTCGCCCAACTGCACGCCGAGGAGCTGGGCACCTTCTTCCTGACCGACTACCTGGTGAAGCACTTCGACCGCCTGGTCGTGAAGGCCTTCTGGCTGGACACCCACCCGGAACTGCTGCCCCAGGTGTTCGCCAACTATCAACGCCTCGTCTACCTGGCCCAGACCGACGACCCGGGGCTGGTAGAGAGAGCCCGGGCCGCCGCTGTCCGACTCGGTCTGGACTTCGAACTTCGACACACCGGCCGCGGCGAACTGGAGACCAGCATCGTCGGCCTGGGTCGGCCCGCTGTTTCGCCCGCCGGTCAGGAACCTGCTGCAACCGCCCTGGCATCCGTCGGATCCGGTACCAGTTCCAGTCCCAGTCCCAGTCCCAGTGGGAACGCCTGACCCATGGCAGCCAGGCTCATCACCATCTACTGGCGCGACGTCCCCGCACAGGTGACCGCCCAACAGGGCAGGACCCGTGAGAAGGCCCTGCTCGACGCACGGTTCCAGCACGCCATCGACCGTGCAGCCATGGTGGCCGGGATGGACGACTCGGACTCGTACATAACCCAGTGGCGCCGCGTCAGCATCCCCTGTCCGGCCGACATGGCCGCAGCCGTAGCCGAAGAGATCGCCCGCCTTGACGAGTCCTACCCGGCGGACCGGCTCGAACGCCTCGTGCGTTCGGGCGGCGTCGAGAACTGAAGCCACCCACCCAGGGACCGTCACCACCGACGGTCCCCCACCAGAGAGCACCACGCATATGACCGACACACTCCTGAGTTCCGCCACGCGTGAAGTGGCAATCGGCTTCGGAAGGCCGTTCGTCATGATCGGCGAGCGGATCAACCCCACTGGCCGCAAGCTTCTGGCCGAGGAGATGAAGGCCGGCGACTTCAGCCGGGTGGAGGCCGACGCCATCGCCCAGGTCGAGGCAGGTGCACTGATGCTGGACGTCAACGCCGGCATCCCGCTGGCCGACGAGCCCGCCCTGCTGGCCCGGGCCATCCAGCTGGTCCAGTCCGTGACAGACGTTCCGCTGTCCATCGACTCATCGATCGTGGAAGCCCTGGAGGCCGGCCTGGCCGTCTACCAGGGGAAGCCCCTGGTCAACTCGGTGACCGGCGAGGAGGAGGTCCTGGAGCGGGTCCTTCCCCTGGTGGCCAGGGCCGGTGCAGCGGTGGTCGCCATCTCCAACGACGAGACCGGCATCTCCGAGGATCCCGACGTCCGCTTCGCCGTTGCGAAGCGGATCGTCGAAAGGGCTGCCGACCATGGCATTCCCGCCTGCGACGTGATCGTGGATCCGTTGGTCATGCCGATCGGCGCCATCGGTACCGCCGGCCGCCAGGTATTCGCCCTGATGCGGCGCCTACGCGAGGAACTGAAGGTGAACACCACATGCGGCGCCTCGAACGTGAGCTTCGGCCTGCCCAACCGTCACGTGATCACCGGCACCTTCCTGGCCATGGCGATCAGCCACGGAATGACGTCGGCGATCATGAGCCCCCTCCACCCCGAGGTGAAGACCGCCATCCAGGCCGCCGACGTCCTGACCGGTGCCGACCGCGACTGTGCCGCCTGGATCCGGGCCAATCGAGACCCCACTGCAGCGGTCGGAGCCCGCGGCAACCGCGAGGGCCGGCGCCGCCGCCCGGTCGCCTGAGGCCGGGCCCGACCAGCCCTGTAGACAGGACCCCCGATGAGCCCCGCTGACCAACCGGACGAGCACCTCGTCGTGTTCACGCCGTCAGGTCGTCGCGGCCCGATGGCCGCCGGGACGACGCTTCTGGATGCCGCCCGGCGACTGGGCGTCGACCTTGACTCGGTGTGTGGAGGCCGCGGAATCTGCGGACGTTGCCAGGTGGAGCCGACCTTCGGCGACTTCGCCAAGCACGGCATGACCGTCGCCGAGGACCACGTGTCGCTCCGGGGCACGGTGGAGGACTCCTACCGAGGCCGCCGGCCGCTGGACGGGCCCCATCGGCTGGCCTGTGCAGCGACGGTCTGCGGCGACCTGGTGGTCGACGTACCAGCCGGAAGCCAGGTCCACCGGCAGGTGGTCCGCAAGGATCTGGACCTCGGCGACCTGGAGTTGGATCCCGTTCTGGTGCTTCGCCTCGTCGAGGTGCCGGAACCGACCCTGGACGAGTCGATCGGCGAGGTGCGTCGCCTCGTCGAGGCCCTGGACGACCAGTGGGGACTCACGGGCATCTCGGTCGACGATCGGATCGTCGCCGATCTCCAGGCGGCGCTGTCCGATGGCAGGCGCACCGTCACCGTGGCGATCCGTGACGACAGCCTGGTGGTCGCCGCCTGGCCGGGCCTCCGGGACCGGGCTCTCGGCGTGGCCGTCGACGTGGGGTCCACGACCATCGCCGGCCACATCTGCGACCTGGCCACCGGCACCGTTCTGGCGACGGCCGGCACCATGAACCCCCAGATCCGGTTCGGCGAGGACCTCATGAGCCGGGTCTCCTACGTGATGATGAACCCGGGCGGCGAGGTCGCCCTGACGAACGTCGTACGCGGGGTCCTGGACGACCTGCTGGGCGAACTCTGCGTGGAGGCAGGTGCCGATCGCGACGAGGTGCTCGAGTTGGTGCTCGTGGGCAACCCCGTCATGCACCACCTGTTCCTGGGCTACGACCCCACCCCCCTCGGCGGAGCGCCGTTCGCCCTCGCAGTCGACGGGGCACTCGACCTGACGGCAGGCGACCTGGACCTGGATGCCCACGCTTCCGCCCGCGTCCACGTCCTGCCGTGCATCGCCGGCCACGTCGGAGCCGACACCGCCGCAGTGATCCTGGCCACCCGACCACACGAGGCCGACGACGTGTACCTGGTCGTGGACGTCGGAACCAACGCTGAGATCGTGCTGGCTGGCGGTGGTCGGATCCTGGCCGCCTCCAGTCCCACCGGACCGGCATTCGAGGGCGCCCAGATCAGCGCCGGGCAGCGCGCCACGGTGGGGGCCATCGAGAGGGTCCGCATCGATCCGACCAGCGGTGAGCCCCGGATCCGCGTGATCGGCGTGGAACCGTGGTCCGACGAGGAGGGCTTCACCGAAGCGGTCGCCTCCACCGGGGTGACGGGCATCTGCGGGTCAGGCATCATCGAGGTCGTGGCCGAGCTCTGGCTGGCCGGCCTGATGACCGCCGACGGCGTGATCGGCGGGGACGGCACCAGGCCGTCGGACCGCATAGAAGCCGACGGCCGGACGTTCTCATACCTGCTCCACGATCCGGGCGACGGCGAACGGCTCCTGGTGACCCAGAACGACATCCGGGCGATCCAGTTGGCCAAGGCCGCCCTCTACGCCGGAGTCCGACTGCTGATGGACCACCTAGCCGTCGACCGGATCGACCGGATCGGGCTGGCTGGCGCCTTCGGCAGCCATATCGACACGGTCCGTGCCACGGTGCTGGGCCTGGTGCCTGACTGTGATCCAGACAGCGTCACCAGCGTGGGCAACGCTGCCGGGGCAGGTGCCGTGATGGCCCTCCTCTCGCGACGGAACCGAACCGGGATCCAGGACGTGGTGGGCCGGATAGAGAAGATCGAGACGGCCCTCGAACCCTCGTTCCAGGGACACTTCGTGGATGCCATGGCCATCCCCCACCGCACCGCCGACTACCCCGGGCTGTCGAGTCGCATCAAGCTCCCGGAACGGCCCGCCACATCCACAACCGGACCCGAGCGGTCCGGACGACGCCGTCGCGGAGCCGCCACGGGAGAGGAAGCAGACGCATGAGCGATGCACCCAGAGGCCGCCGCAGCGGCGGTCGCGCAGCCCGACAGGCACTCAGGGCCGAGGCCTCGACCGAGGTCCGTTCGTTCCTGACCCGGACCCTGACCCCGTTCGAGGTGCTCTCCGTCGAGGGGCTCGAGACCATCGAACACAACGCCGACACGATCCTCGCCGAGATGGGAACCGACTTCCGCGACTACCCGTCGGCCCTCACGCTGCTGGCCGATGCCGGGGCTGACGTGGACGGCGAACGGGTGCGGTTCCCCCGCGGCATGTGCCGCCAGATAATCCAGGCATCGGCCCCGGCCGTCTACACACAGCACGCCCGCAACCCGGCACGCAGCGTGCAGGTGGGCGGCAACGCCACCGTGCTTGTCCCCGCATACGGCTCACCGTTCGTACGCAACCTCGACGAGGGCCGCCGGTACGCCACTATCCAGGACTTCCACAATTTCGTGAAGCTGGCGTACCTCAGCCCGGGGCTGCACCACTCCGGCGGCACGATCGTCGAACCGGTGGACATCCCCGTGTCCAAGAGGCATCTGGACATGGTGTACGCCCACCTGCGTTACAGCGACAAGCCGTTCATGGGATCGGTCACCGCAGCCGAGCGGGCCCAGGACTCCATTGACCTGGCCGGCCTCGTCTTCGGCGAGGACTTCGTACGACAGAACACCGTGATGACCAGCCTCATCAACGCCTCCTCTCCCATGGCCTGGGACGCCACCATGCTGGGAGCCGCCGAGGCGTACGCCCGATCCAACCAGGCCACCATGATCAGCCCGTTCATCCTGGCCGGAGCCATGGCACCCGTGACCGTGGCGGGCGTGGCGGCACAGACCCTGGCCGAGGCCCTGGCGGGGATGACGTTCGTGCAGTTGGTGAACCCGGGTGCGCCGGTGGTGTTCGGCTCCTTCGCCAGCTCGATGTCAATGCAGACCGGTGCCCCGACCTTTGGAACGCCGGAGCCGGCCCTGGTGCTCTACACGGTCGCCGCGCTGGCACGTCGACTCGGCGTGCCGTTCCGTTCGGGTGGGAACCTCTGCGCCTCCAAGGTGGCCGATTCCCAGGCGGCCTCGGAATCGATGGCCACCTTCATACCGGCCCTCATGGCAGGCGTGAACTTCATGCTCCATTCGGCCGGTTGGCTGGAAGGTGGCCTGACCATGGGCTACGAGAAGTTCATCATCGATGCCGACCAGTGCAGCCTGGCCGCCACGTTCGTGGACGGCGTGGACATGTCGGAGAACGGGCAGGCCATGGATGCCATCGGCGAGGTGAGTCCCGGTGGGCACTTCCTGGGCACGTCCCACACGCTGGCAAACTTCGAGACGGCCTTCGCCCGGTCCGAGGTGGCCAACAACGACTCCTTCGAACAGTGGGAGGAGGACGGGAGCCCCGACGCCGCCCAACGGGCCAACGGCATCTGGAAGAAGATGCTGGACGACTACGAGGCCCCGCCGCTGGACGAGTCGGCCGACGAGGCGATGCTGGACTTCATCGCCCGCCGCAAGGAGGTCATTCCCGACGAGTTCGGCTGAGCCGAGGGTCCAGCCGACGGATCTACTGGGATTGGTGATTCTTTCCGCACAGTAGATCACATCCCGCGCCTGACTACACTCGCGGAGTCCACGGGCTGGTCATGCGGTCGAAGACCGTCACCGGGGGATCGGCCACGATCCGTTACGCAATAGCCGGTAGGGAAAAGCAAGAACCCGGTCCATTACGGGCAGGCACGGACAGGCACGGACAGGCACAGACAGGCACGGTCAAGCAAGAACCAAACAAGAACAGAGAAGAGAACAATGTCGTTCCCCTCAGACCTCGAAATCGCCCGCGACGCCAACCTGCGCCCGCTGGCCGACGTCGCCGCCGACGCAGGAATCCCAGCCGACTGCCTAGAGCCGTACGGCGAGGGCGCAGCCAAGATCAAGCTGAGCGCCATCGAGCGGATGTCAGACCTGCCGAAGGCCCGCTACGTCGTGGTCTCGGCCATCACCCCCACCCCCCTGGGCGAAGGCAAGACCACCACCACGGTCGGGCTGGGCATGGGCTTCAGCCACATCGGCAAGAAGGCCACCATCGCCATCCGCCAGCCATCCATGGGGCCGACCTTCGGGATCAAGGGCGGCGCTGCCGGTGGCGGCTACAGCCAGGTCGTCCCGATGGAGTTGTTCAACCTCCACCTGACCGGCGACATGCACGCCGTCACGGCTGCCCACAACATGTGCTCCGCGATGCTCGATGCCCACCTGTTCCACGGCAACGAACTGGGCCTGGACCTCCACAACATCACCTGGCGGCGGGTCATGGACATCAACGAACGCGCCCTGCGAAACATCATCGTGGGCCTCGGCGGCCGCCTCGACGGCATCCCGCGTGAGACCGGCTTCGACATCACCGCCGCCTCCGAGGTGATGGCTGCCCTGGCGTTGTGCACCTCGCTGGCAGACCTGCGTATCCGCATGGGCCGCATCGTCGTCGGCTACGACTCCTCGGGCACCCCGATCACGGCCGAGGACCTCGGCGTGGCAGGTTCGATGACGGTCATCCTGAAGGAGGCCATCAAGCCCAACCTCATGCAGACCCTGGAGGGAACCCCGGCGCTCGTGCACTGCGGTCCGTTCGGCAACATCGCCACCGGCAACTCCTCGATCATCGCCGACCAGATCGGCATCCACACCGGGGACTTCCTCCTCACCGAGGCCGGCTTCGGCGCCGACATGGGAGCCGAGCGCTTCTTCAACATCAAGTGCCGCTACTCGGGAATCGCCCCGGACGCCGCCGTCCTGGTGGCCACCGTGCGTGGGCTGAAGGCCCACTCCGGCAACCACAAGATCGTGGCCGGCCGGCCGCTGCCAGAAGCGCTCCTGGCCGAGAACCCGGACGAGGTCCACCAGGGTGGCGACAACCTCCGCAAGCAGTTGGAGAACATGCAGGTCCACGGCGTGTCGCCGGTGGTGGCCATCAACGTGTTCCCGGGTGACCACGACATCGACGTCCAGGCCATCAAGGAGATCGCCGAGGAGTTCAACGCCCGCTCGGCGATCACCACCCACTTCGCCGACGGTGGCTCGGGTGCCGCCGAGCTGGCCGAGGCGGTGGCCGAGGCCGCCGACGAGCCCAGCGAGTTCAAGGTCCTGTATCCGGACGAGATGTCGATCCGGGACAAGATCCGGACGGTGGCCGACAAGGTGTACGGCGCCGACGGCGTCGACTTCTCACCCCAGGCAGAGAAGCAGATCGACTCGTACGAGGCCAACGGCTTCGGCCACCTGCCCGTCTGCATCGCCAAGACCCACCTCTCGATCAGCTCCAACGCAGCCCTGAAGGGCGCTCCCACCGGCTGGACCCTGCCGGTGCGAGAGGTCCGCGCCTCGGTGGGCGCCGGCTTCGTGTACCCGATCTGCGGCGACATGCGAACCATGCCCGGCCTGGGTTCCAGGCCCGGAGCCATGGGCATCGACATCGACGAGGACGGCGAGATAGTCGGCCTCAGCTGACGTTCCCTGCGACCTATTAGGGAGGCACGATGAACATCCGCCACAAGGCCGACAGGGCCATGCAGAAGCGCCTGCTCGAGCGCATCACCTACGAGCTGATACCGCTCAAGAACCTCGCAGACCAGTCCATGTTCCTGCCTGCCGGGTCCACCGTGTCGGTGACCTGCTCGCCGGCCAAGACCATCGAGGACACGCTCGACCTCTCCGCCCACTACGGCGCGCAGGGCTTCACCGTCATCCCGCACCTGGCAGCACGCATGGTGGAGGGCGAGGACCACGTCGAGCGGATCGTCCAGAGGATCAACAGCCTGGGCATCAGGACCGTCTTCTGTATCGGTGGCGACGCCGATCCCCGCGGGCCGTTCACCGACACGGCCGGCTTCCTCCGGTCGTTCCTGGATCGCGGCCCCGAGATCGACGCGGTCGGTGTCGGGTCGTACCCGGACGGACACGCCACCATCCCGGACCAGGCGTTGGTCGACGGCCTCGTCGAGAAGCAGGAGATGATCCGCGAGGCAGGCCTGAACGGTTACATGGCCACCCAGATGTGCTTCGACGCCACGACCATCGCCGACTGGCTGAAGGACCGCCGTGACGCCGGCGTCGACCTGCCATGCCAGTTGGGCGTACCCGGCGCGATCGACCGGACCAGGCTGCTGACCATCTCCGTCCGACTGGGCATCGGACACTCGGCCCGATACCTGAAGAAGAACTCGGCGTCGGTGATACGCCTCCTCTCCCCGGGTGGCTACAACCCGAGCAAGCTCATCGGTCCGCTCTCAGGAGTGGCCGTCGAACTGGACATCGTCGGAATCCACTGCTTCACGTTCAACGCCGTGGACACCACGGAGGACTGGCGCCAGAAGGCACTTCAGAAGCTGGCCTAGTCCCGGGCTGGTGGCTGGCTCGCACCGTCGGACAGAATCATCTACGTGCCTTCCAACTCCCACCCCCACCTGCTCTCCCCCATCCGGGTGGGGACCCTGGAACTCCGCAACCGCATCGTCCTACCGGCGATGGACCAGAACAACTGCGACGACGGCCTGGTCACCGACGAGACCATCGCCCACTACGAGGAACGGGCCCGGGGTGGCGCAGGCCTCCTGATCCTGGAGACCTCAGCCGTGGCCTACCCCCACGGAGCAACCTCCCGTCACCAGCCGGCGCTGTCACACGACGGCGTCATCGACGGACTGGCCCGACTGGCCGACGCCGTCCACACCCATGGCGCCCGGATGGTGGTCCAGGTGAACCACCACGGACGGATCTCCGGCGTGGACACAGCCGAGGGTCGGCCCTCGCTGGTCCCCAGCCTGCCGATCCCCGAGGTGGACGTGTCCGAGATCATGGTCGACACCACCATGGACGAGCTCATGGGAATGGCGACGCTCACCGGCGGGAAGATGCCCACGTACGAGGAGGCCTCGGCCGAGGCGCTGGACCAGGTGGTCGAACGCTTCGCCGACGCCTCGGCACGCGTCCAGGCCGCCGGACTGGACGGGGTGGAGGTGCACGCCGGCCACGGGTACCTCCTGGCAACGTTCCTGTCGCCCGCCTGGAACCGCCGCACCGACCGGTACGGGGGATCCACCGAGCACCGGGCCCGCCTCCTCACCGACGTGGTGGTCGCCATCCGCCAGCGATGTGGACCCGACTTCACGATCCTCGTCCGGCTGGACGGTCGGGACTACGCCATGGCCGACGGCATCACCCCGGAGTTGGCCGCCCGCTACGCCGCCATGGCCGTCGGCGCCGGAGCCGACGCCATCCACGTGACCGCCTACTCCACGACGGCCGGCGGCCCGGGCTTCACCGATGGACCCCTTCCCTGGCTGGAATGCCAGTACGAGGACCTGGCGCGGGCGGTGAAGGCTGCCGTGGACGTGCCGGTAATAGCCGTGGGTCGCATAGGTCCCGACGACGGCGAACGGATCCTGGCCGACGACGGCGCCGACCTGATCGCCATGGGCCGCCAGCTCCTGGCCGATCCCGACCTGCCCATACGGCTCTCCGCCGGTCGTCCCGACCTGGTGCGACCCTGCATCAACTGCTTCGTCTGCGTGGCCCAGAACTTCTGGTCGGGTAAGCCGGTATGCGCCGTCAACGCCCGACTGGGGCACTACGACGAGCCATACACCCGGCCCTCCGACGTCCGTCGCCATGTAGTGGTGGTCGGTGGTGGACCGGGCGGAATGGAGACGGCCCGGGTGGCAGCCGAACGCGGGCACCGCGTGACCCTCCTGGAGAAGTCCCGGCAGTTGGGCGGCACGGCTCTCTTCTCCTCCCTGACCACCCCTATGAACGGCGAGCTGGTCCGCTACCTGGTGGCGTCGCTACTCGAACTCGACGTGGACGTCAGGACCGGAACCACGGCGACCCCGGAGGTGGTGGCGGACCTCCACCCGGATGCCGTTGTCGTCGCCACCGGCGCCGTTCGCAACCGGCCGGACGTGCCGGGGGCGCAGCTCCCACACGTCCTTTCCGGCGACGACCTCCGAAGCCTGCTAACGGGCGAGGGCGATCTCGATGGACGACGGCCGGGCATCCTCGTCCGTCTCGTCCTCTTCTTCGGCCGATCCCTCGGCCTGACCGCCGACATGGGCCGGGTCAGGTCGCTGTCGAGGCGGTGGATGCCAATCGGGCGCCGGATCGTGGTGGTGGGCGGCGGGCTGGTCGGGGTCGAGTTGGCGGAGTTCCTGGCCGAGCGCGGCCGGGCGGTGACCGTGCTGGAAGAGGGTGACGACCTGGCCACGGAGATGGCCCACCCCCGAAGGTGGCGGACCCTCCACGAAGCGCGCCGCCACGGGGTGGCCTTCCAGACCGGATCGACGGTCACAGGCATCACCAACACCCACGTGGAGTACCGGCTGGGTGACGTGGCCCACACGGCGGCCGTCGACACGGTGGTCCTGGCCGGTGGGATCCAGCCAGATGCATCCCTCGGCGAGCGGATCCGGGAAGCCACCGGCCTGGATGTGGACGTCATCGGCGATGCCGCGACGACCGGCTACATCCAGGGCGCCATCCGCTCCGGCAACCAGGTGGCCAACGCCCTGTGACCCACTCCCTTCAGCCCGCCTCGCCCCGGCGGGACCCCGCTCGGTAGCGTCCCGCCCATGACCAGCCAGGTGGCCGCTCCGTCGTGGAATCCGTTCGACCCGGACTTCCTCATCGACCCGTACCCGCAGTACGAGCGCCTCCGGGACGAGGACCCGGTCCACCGCACCCCGATGGGCATCCTCATCGTGTCGCGCTACGAGGACGTGAACCAGATCCTGCGCGACCCAGCCACCTCGGTGCAACGCTTCGAGACCTCGGATCTCACCCCGGAACACATGCTCCCGCTACGCGACAGGCAGATGGAACGTGCCCCTTCCATCCTGGGACTGGACCCACCCGACCACACGCGCCTTCGCAAGTTGGTGCAGCGCACCTTCACACCCCGAGCCATCGGACGGATGCGGGAACAGACCACGGCCATCGTGGACGACCTCCTCGACGAGCTCTCCGGTCGTGACGAGATCGACCTCATCGCCGACTACGCCTTCGTGATTCCGTTCGCGGTGATCCACGCCATGCTGGGGCTGCCGTCGGCCGACGTCGCCCAGGTCCGGGCCTGGTCCCATGCCCTCACCCAGACCCTCGAGCCGTACCTCACCCCCGAACAGGTCGCGGCGGCCCTCGAGGCCGGCGACCACATGGACCGGTACCTCAGGGACGCCATCGCCGCCAAGCGCCGCGAACCCGCATCGGACCTCCTGACCGAGCTGGTCCAGGCCGAGGAGGAGGGGGACACGATGTCGGAGGCTGAACTGCTCTCCATGACCTCGCTCCTCTTCGTGGCCGGACACGAGACCACCGTCAACCTGATCGGCAACGGCACCCATGCCCTGCTCCGCCACCCCGAGCAGTTGGAGCTGGTACGGACCGATGGGTCCGTGGACGAGACGGTGGCCGACGAGCTGCTTCGCTACGACAGCCCGGTCCAGACCTCCGGCCGCCGGGTAATGCACGACGTCGAGGTGGCCGACCAGGTCATTCCCTCCGGCGAGATGGTCCTGACCGCCCTCGGCAGCGCCAACCGGGACCCCCGGTTCTGGGGTGGCAGCGCCGACGAGCTGGACGTGACCCGAGGCGACGCCAACCGGCACGTCTCGTTCGGCAGCGGCGTACACCACTGCCTGGGTGCGGCCCTTGCCCGCATGGAGGGCGAGATCGCCATAACCCGACTGGTGCGGCGATTCCCGGACCTGGTGCTGGCTGACGAGCCGACCTACAACGCCCGGATCATCCTCCGCGGGCGTGAGGTGCTGCCGGTCAGGCTGGGCGCGGCCACCTGACCCGACCGCCGTCACGGCGCAGGGCCGGCGCGCCATCCGGCTTGCCCGGGCAGGCCAACGCACAGAACAGGGCTCCCGCCAGGAACGTGCATACCATGAACGCCCACGCCCGGTCGAAGGCGACCAGCGGCCCGTCGGACAGGCCGGCGGTGAACACGGTGATGGCGATCGAGACGCCGACAGCGAAGCCCATCGATGATCCGGTCCGCAGCGCGGCGCTGGCCGTGGCGAACCGGGCGTTGGGGACGTCACGCAGGCCCAGGGAGGCGAACGTGGCGAACGAACACGCCACGCCCACAGAGAGGAACATCTGGGCGGGCAGCACGGTGGTCGCCCACGAGGACTCCATCGTCACGTTGAAGTACAGCCAGGCCGGACAGCAGCCGGCCGACAGGCAGCCGATCACGACCAGGGTGCGGTGGCCGACCCGGTCGGCTATGGATCCGACCGGCCCACCCATGAGCGCCGCCATCGCCGGGCCGGGCACGACGCCGAAGCCGGCTGCCAGCGCCGACCAGCCCCAGAGTTCCTGAAGGGTGAGCGTGTTGAACAGGATCACGGCGATGAACGCAGACGAGAAGAAGGTCTGGCCCACCGCTGCCGACCAGAAGGACCTGATCCTGAACAGGGAGAGGTCCAGCAGCGGGTTCGGATGCGTGGTGGACCGTCTCAGCAGCACCGCAAGGAGCATCAACCCGATGACCACGACGCCGATCGTCCGACCAGAGCCGTAACCCCATTCCTGGCCCTGCACCACGGCCAGGAGCACCATGGCCACGCCGATGGTTCCAGCCGGGACGCCGACCAGGTCGTAGCCACCCCGGGCATCCGGGTCCCTGGACTCACGTGCGAACCTCGGGGTGACGATCAGGATGGCCAACCCGATCGGCACGTTCACCAGGAACACCCAACGCCAGGTCAACAGGTCGAGGATGATGGCGCCGATCGAGGGGCCGATGGCCGCACCCAGGGCAGCCGAAGCGCCCCATATCCCGATGACCAGCGAACGCCGTTCCGCCGGGAAGTCCGGTAGGACCATCGCGAGGGAAGCCGGGCTGAGTATCGATCCACCGATGCCCTGAAGGACGCGTGCTGCGATCAACAGCCCTGGGGTGGGAGCGGCTCCGGACAGGAGCGACCCCGCCACGAAGATCGCCACCCCGATCTGGAACAGCTTGCGCCGGCCCTTCTGGTCGGCAAGGCGACCGGCCAGGAGGAGGAACGAGCCGACGGCTATCGAATAGCCGGAGAGCATCCAGGAGAGGCCCGCCTCCGATGCACCGAGCTCCCTCCGGATCGTCGGAAAGGCCACGTTCACGATGGAGACGTCGATGACCGTGAGCAGCGCCGCCATCGTCGACACGCTCAGGGCCATCCACGCCCGGCGATCAACCGGTGGCAACCCGTGGGTGGACGACATCCGGACCCCCTCCGTGGTCCGGGTCCGGACCTCCTGCGGCCCGTACGACGCTAGGTGTCGTGGGCGGCCTATGGCTAAGCGGACCCGCCGTCGGCACAGGCCGGTGGCCGACCATCCAGGCGGGCCTCGAAGAGGGCATTGGCAACATCCCAGAGGCGGTCGTCGACCGTCTTCAGGTGGCCGATGACGTCGGCCAGCGGTACACGGGTGATGAGACCCGCCTGCAGCGCCACCATGTCACCCAGCCCACCCTCGTGCACGCCGTCGATGGCCGCCACGCCGTAGCGGCTGGACAGCACCCGGTCGTAGGCGGTCGGGCTCCCCCCGCGCTGGACGTGGCCGAGGACCGTCACCCGGGTCTCGTATCCGGTGCGTCGCTCGATCTCGGAGGCCACGACCAGGCCGATGCCACCCAGCCTCTTGTGCCCGAAGCGGTCCACCTCGGGTTCGGCCAGATCCATGCTCCCCGGTGCGGGTCTGGCACCCTCGGCCACGACGACGATCGACGCGTACCGACCCCGTTCGTGGCGCTTCCTCACGATCTCGGCCACGGCGGCGATATCGAACGGGTGCTCGGGTACCAGGGTGACCGTGGCCCCACCGGCGATGCCGGCCCACGTGGCGATGTGGCCCACGTGGCGGCCCATCACCTCCACGACCATTACCCGGTCATGGGACTCGGCGGTGGTGTGGAGCCTGTCGATGGCCTCAGTGGCGATCGACACCGCCGTGTCGAACCCGAAGGTCTGCTCGGTGCAGGGGATGTCGTTGTCGATGGTCTTGGGCACCCCGACGACAGGGACGATGCCCTCGGTATGGGCACGGTGCGCGGTGGCCAGCGAGCCCTCACCGCCGATGACTATCAGGGCGTCCAGCCCGACGTCGAGCAAGGTCGCCCGGGCCCTCTCCACGCCATCGTCGGTCATCCATGGGTGGACCCGCGAGGTACCGAGCATGGTGCCGCCCCTGGCCAGGTAGCCGCGCATGGCCTCGACGTCCAGCACCTGCCAGCGACCCTCGATCACCCCGGCCCACCCGTCGTGGAAGCCGACCAGCTCGTCGCCCCAGTGGCGTTCGCCCCGGCGGACCACCGCCCTGATGACGGCGTTCAGGCCGGGACAGTCACCCCCGCTCGTGAGCACTCCGACCCGGACCATGGCGTCACCGTAGCCCCGGCGCCGGTACCGGCCGTCCGGAGGTCCGTCAGTTCCGACGGCGATATACCCAGCCAGCCGGTTCGGGCAGGCCCGCCCACACGTGCTGGCGGAAGAGCTGCAGTAACGGCCCCACCAGGAGGGCGAAGACCACGGTCCCGATGCCGAAGGAACCGCCGAGCAGGGCGCCGGCGACGACCACCGTCACCTCAAGGAGGGTTCGTGCGGTTCGCAGGCTCAGCCCGGCATCCGCCATGGCCAGCATGAGCCCGTCACGCACGCCGGTTCCCAGGCCGCCTCCCAGGTAGAGCATCGAGCCGAAGGCGACGAACAGGGGTGCCGTCACCACCAGCAGCACCCGGACCACAATCGCCGACGGTGGATCCACCACGGCCAGGATGACGTTCACCGTCGAGCCGATGATCAGGACGTTGGCCACCGTCGCCGGTCCTATGGGCTGGCGGAGCGCCGCCACCAGTACCACCAGCAGCAGGCCCAGGCCCATGATCACGGTACCGGGCTGCCGGTCGAGCAGGCCGGCCAGGGCATCGTGCAGGACGTCCCACGGGCCGACTCCCAGGTCGGCCAGGAACAGGGTGCCGATCCCCACGCCGAACATGACCAGACCCACGAGGATCGCCGCAGCCCGTTTGGTGGTCTCCCTCATCAGGTCATTCTGGTGCCGGGCGGACTCTGCGACACGGCGACTCCCGTCACAGGTGACCGCCGCCGCAGCAGAGGCCTACTGACCCGTGCGGAACCGCTGGCTCGGCATGGGCCTGCCGGCCCGACCGGGACCGGGCAGCCCGACCGATTACAGGGTCGGACCGCCCGGAGTACCCGGAGGGTCGGGGGCGACGGAGCGCCCCCTTCCCGGGACTACTCGCCGCCGGGGTTCAGGGTGACGTCGACCCGACGCCAGTTCTGGCCGGTCGTGTCCACGCCACGGGCCTTCAACAGCGCCACGGCCGCCTCCGCGTGCTCAGTCGTGTAGGCACCCGAGTCCGGTGCAGAGGCCAGGATGGCCTCGCTGGTGGCCACGTCGATGGTCTGTGACCAGGAGTCTGCGTCCATCACGCCGGCACCGCCGGGCGAGGGCCAGATGAGGCCGTTGATCTCGTTCATCTGCCAGGCCTGGTGTGAGGCGCCCAGGGCCGAACCATTGTCGAGCACGATGTCGACGCACTTGGCGCTGTTGTCGCGGCAGTACATCCAGCCCTCCAGCGAGGCTGCTACGAAGCGTGTCGTGACGTCGGCGTAGGCCGCGTCGCCGAGACGGGCGCCGTCGGCCCAGATGGCGTCCTGGAGCATCGCCGTGCCGACGTCGTTCCAGTTGATGACCGACAGGTCGGCCTCGGTGTAGAGCCCACCGGTGGCCGGATTCGTCGCCTCCAGCATCTGGGCGTACTCGTTGTAGATCATCGCCTGGGCGGCGTCTATCTCGCCCTTGAGCAGGGCCAGCATGTCGAAGCTCTGCTGTACCAGGTCGTAGTCGCTGCCGGGATCCACGCCGGCCCGACGGGAACCTGCCAGGAGCTCGAACTCGTTGCCCCAACCCCAGTTGCCGACCACCTTTCCGGCCAGGTCCGCCGGGCCGTTGATACCCGAATCGGCCCACGAAACCTGAAGCGTGCCCGAACGCTGGAATACCTGCGCCACGTTGACGATGTCCATTCCGCCCTCACGAGACACCAGCGCCTTGGGCACCCAGGAGACTGCGAAGTCCACCGCTCCGGAGGCCAACTGCTGCTGCGGAACGATGTCCACGCCGCCCTCGTGGATGGTCACATCCAGGCAGTACCGCTCGTAGATCCCGTCGTCCAGGGCCGCGTAGTAGCCGGCGAACTGAGCCTGGGTGACCCACTGCAACTGCAGCGACACCTCGTCCACCGAATCACAGTCGCCTGTACCGGCCGCTGTCTCGCTATCGCCACATGCCGTGGCAAACAGTGCCAGTGCTGCCATCCCTGCCAGCAGCCTCATTGTCCATTGCTTCTTCATTTTTCCCTCCCGGGTGTGTTGTGGTTCTCACTACCCCCGTCCACAAGGCGCCAGGGCATGCTGACGCGCTCGAGGAGCAGGGCTGCAGCGAACAGTCCCAGGCCGACGGCCGATGCGACAGCGATGGCTGCCCAGGCGACGTCATACCTGGCGAATGCGGCACTCGACGTGATGACGTTGCCGATGCGGTCCTGGGGACCGCCAAAGTACTCGGCCACGATCGCGGCGATCACCGACAGGGGAGCCACCACCCGTAGGGCGTTGGCGAAGAACGGGAGGGCGTTGGGGATCCGGACCTCCCGGAGGATCGTCCATTCACCGGCAGCGTAGGACCGCATCAGCTCGAGCTCGTCCGGGTGCACCTCGGTCAGCCCACGGGCGGTGTTGATGAACACCGGGAAGAAGACGATGGCCACCACCACGGCCTGGTTGCTGAGCGTGCCGGTGATACCGAACCAGGCGTTGAATATCGGGGCCAGCGCCACAATCGGTGTGGCGTTCACGGCCACGGCCAACGGCGTGAGGCCCTCGTTCAGGGTGCGGAAGCGGGTGGTGACGAGCGCCAACACGACACCGGCGACGATCCCCGCCACCAGGCCACTCACTGCGATCCGTCCGGTCTCCCAACCCGCGTGGCGGAGCATCGGCCAGTTCTCGGACAGGCGACCCATGATCGAGCTGGGCCTGGGCAGCAGGAACTCGCGAATCCCGAAGCCCCACACGACGCCCTCCCAGAGGCCGAGGCCGGCCACGCCGACCACCGTCGGCGGCCCGAGACCGGTCAGGCGGTTCCGGATCACCGGACGACCTCCCCGCCCCGCAGGGCCTCCCGGACCTCGGTGGCCTTGGCGAAGAACGCCGGGTCCTCCCGCGTGTCGTCGGTTCGGTCTCCCAGGTCGACGTCGACGATCGAGTGGATCCGTCCCGGGCGGGCCGACAGGACCACGACACGGGACGACAGGAACGTCGACTCCGAGACGGAGTGGGTAACGAACACCACCGTGGTCCCAGTCTCCCGCCAGATGCGCAGGAGCTCCAATTGCATGTGTTCCCTGGTCATCTCGTCCAGGGCCCCGAAGGGTTCGTCCATCAGCAGCAGCTTCGGCTGGAAGGAGAGCGCCCGCGCTATCGAGACCCGCTGCTGCATCCCCCCGCTGAGCTGGCGGGGGTAGTGACCGCCGAATTCCGAGAGCCTGACGAGCTCCAGCATCTCGGCCGATCGGGTCGCCCTGTCGGCCCTGGACCAGCCCCTCAACTCCAGGGGCAACTCGATGTTGGCGGCCACCCGGCGCCAGTCGAACAACCCGGCATGCTGGAAGACCATTCCGTAGTCCTGGTCCAGACGGGCCGCATGTGCCCGCTTGCCGAACACCGTCACCTCCCCCACGGACGGCGTCAGCAGGTCTCCTATGAGCCGCAGGAGCGTCGACTTGCCACACCCCGACGGTCCGATCAGCGACACGAACTCGCCGGCCCCGATGGTCAGGTCGACGCCGGACAGGGCGGTGACCTCGTCGGCGCTGCCGACGTTGAAGACCTTGTCGACACCGCTGACGACCACTGCTGCCTCAGATGCGACGGGCTGGCTCATGCCACCACCCCGTCAGCCCGCTGGGTGCCCCCGGCCCGCTTCATGACCAGCCGCTCGGCAAGGGAGACCAGGCCGAACACCGACAGACCGAGCACCGCCGCACCCAACACCGCTGCATACAGGCGCTCGGGCGAGACGGCATAACGCTGTGCGTACTCGAGGATCGCCCGCCCCAGACCGGTCTTGGTGCCGATCGAAATCTCACCGACGATCGCACCCACCACGCTGAGGGTGGCCGCCAGCTTGAGGGCAGGAAACAGGTATGCCCTGGCAGCCGGTAGCCGGAGCTTCAACAGGGTTGTCCGCCACGGGGCAGCGTACGACCGCATGAGCTCCAGGTGTGCGGCGTCCGGAGACTGCAGGCCCCGCAACGCGCTGACCGCCACCGGGAAGAAGGTCAGGTATGTGGCGATCAACGAGATCGAGAAGATGTCCTGCAGGTCGTGCAGTCGCCCCCAGGTCACGATGATCGGCGCCAGGGCGATGAGCGGCACCGTCTGGGACACGTTGATCCACGGCAGGAGGCCGCGTTCGACCACCCTCCAGCGCAGCATCAGGATCGCCAGACCCATGCCGATGGCGAGCCCGAACGTGAACCCGATGGCCGCCTCCTGGAAGGTGTACCAGCCCTTCTTGAGCAGGAACAGGTAGAGCGGCAACCGGGCCCGGCCGTCCCTGACCTCCTCGAACAGCTCGCCGACGATGTCGGTCGCGTGCGGCATCGTGAGGTCGTCGGTCGTCGTCGGTAGCCCTATCGAGGTACCGGGCCAGTGGTCGTCGGTCTGGCCGCCCATCCACTTGTATCCCTCCCACAGGATGACCACGAGTAGCAGCGCCATGGCCGTCGTCACCACCATGCGCAGGGTCCGACCGCCCCTCACGGCCTCTCCCCGATGCAGTGGGTCCGACCATCGGTGGGCCCGTCGCAACCCTGGATGTCGCACTCCGGCAGGTAACCGGACCTGGGTCCCATGGTTCAGCTACCCGCCGGCTCGCCTGCGGGCGGACCCCCGGGTGCAAACCGGCGTTGCCTCTCCATCAGGCTGCACCAGTCCCAGCCCGCCCCCCCCAGAGAATCGACGTCCGCCAGGAACTGGCCGACCAGCGCCGTGACCGGCAGCGAGACGTTCATCGAAGATGCCTCCTCCAGGACGAGCCCGACGTCCTTTCGCATCAGGGTGGTGGAGAAGCCGAAGTCGTAGTCACCTGCCAGCATCCTCTCGGCCCGGTTCTCCATCTGCCAGGAGGTGGAGGAGCCCTGCAACATGGCCTCGACCACGTTCTGGACGTCCAATCCCGCCCTGGATGCGAAGTCAAGGCCCTCGGCGAGTGCCTGGCAGAGCCCGACCACACAGATCTGGTTCGTCATCTTGGTCAACTGTCCGGCGCCCGGGCCGCCCATGCGCCTCACCCGCGACGCGTACGAACCGACAATCGGCTCGGCCCTTGCGAAGGCTCCCTCATCACCGCCGACCATCACCGTGAGCACGCCCTTCCGTGCACCGTCGACCCCACCGGAGACAGGCGCATCCAGGAAGTACGCGTCGGCCGCTGACACGCTCGCGCCGACGGCGCGGGCCAGCCGGGCAGAGGTGGTCGAGTGGTCGACCCATACCGCCCTCGCCGCGATGGCGGGCACCAGGTCATCAGCCACGGCCTGTAGCTCCCGGTCCGCGGGGAGGGAGGTGATGACGAACCCCGCGCCCGTGACCGCAGACGCCACGGAGTCGGCCACCTCGCCACCGTGTTCGTCCGCCCACCTGTTCGCCAGGCCGTCGACCACGTCGAACACGACGAGCTCATCGGCAGCAGCGCTGTCGGACAGGTGGGCGGCCATGTGCCAACCCATGCGCCCGAGGCCCAGGACCGCGATCCTCATGCCGGCACCCCGGGACCACCCCGATCGGCCAGGCTGAAGCCACCGGCCAGGCGGGCATCGACCCTGCCGCCGATCGCCATGGCCAGGATCAGCACCAGTTCATCGGGACGTGGCGCATCAGGAACTCCGACCTCTATCGCGTCGTAGTGGCTTCCGACGTAGGACCATTCGAGGTGCGTCAGGGGTACGTCCAGCCTTGCCCCGATCGGACCTACCTTCTTGGTCGACGGGACAATGGCCTCACCCCTGCCCAGGGCTGCCCGCATCCCGCCGCCCCCCGGTATGTGCCACATCGCACCGTGCTCGATCTCTCCCCCCGCTCCTACGATCGCCCCCTTGCCGTAGCCGTCGATCTCATCCCGGGCACCACCCAGGTGGCTGATGAGCAACTCGCCGAGGTGTTCCCCCAGCTCGCGCAGCTCCGCCGTTGCCGGGCTGAGGTCGGCCACGTAGCCGCCCACGAACGGGTTGCTCACGACTGCGGCCACCGCTCCCTTCCGGGCAGGTCGGTCAGGCAGCGGTCCGAAGTCGTGATGGATCTCCTCGACCACGAGGCAGATCTTTCGTTGGATGAACAGCGGGCCCGTCATGCCATCCCGGGCCCACGCCCGGACCGGGTCCCGACCGGCATCGTCGGGATCTGGGTCTCCATCTCGTTCTCCGATCAATTGGCCATGGCAGGGACGATTACCCGCCCGTAGGCATCCAGCGTCTCGTCCTGCTGGTCGTGCATGAGGTAGATGGCGAACTGGTCCACGCCCAGGGCCTCGAGTTCCTGCAGCCTCTCGATGTGGGCCGCCTCGTTGCCGAGGATGCAGAACCGGTCGATGATCCCGTCGGGCACGAACTCCGTGTGCTCGGCACCGGCCCGACCGTGCTCGGTGTAGTCGTAGCCCTTCCGTCCCTCGATGTAGTCCGTGAGGGCCTGGGGCAGGGCCAGGCCATCGGAGCCGTAGCGGCCGACCAGGTCCGCCACGTGGTTGCCGACCATGCCACCGAACCACCGGACCTGGTCCCGCTGGTGGGCGAGGTCGTCGCCCACGTAGGCCGGGGCCACGACGCAGATCGTGATGGAGTCGGGGTCGCGACCGGCCTCTTCGGCCGACCTGCGCACAGCTGCGATCGTCCACTCGGCAATCTGGGGGTCGGCCAGCTGCAGGACGAAGCCGTCGGCCTTCCGACCGCACAGGTCGAGCGCCTTCGGGCCGTATGCGGCCATCCAGATCGGTAGCGATCCACCGCTACGCCACGGGAACGTCTGGGTGGTGCCGTTGTACTCCACGGTCCCGCCTTCGGCCAGCCCCTTGATCACCCCCATGGACTCCTCCAGGGTGGCCAGGTTGCAGGGCTTGAGGCCGAGCACCCTCATCGCCGAGTCGCCCCTGCCGATGGCGCAGACAGTTCGCTCGCCGTACATGTCGTTCAACGTGGCGAACATCGAGGCGGTTACGGTCCAGTCCCGGGTGCCGGGGTTGGTCACCATCGGGCCCACGACCATCTCCTTGGTGGCTGCCAGCATGGCGCTGTGGATCACGAACGGTTCCTGCCAGAGGACGTGGCTGTCGAACGTGTAGGCGTGGGTGAAGCCCAGGTCCTCGGCGCGGGCCGCCAGTTCCACGACCCGCCACGCAGGCGGATCGGTCTGCATGACCACTCCGAAGTCCATCAGCTTCGCCGTCCCATCAGTCGTTTCGGGGGAATCCGAGGTCGACGCTGCTCGTCGACGGGTCGGGCCACCGGCTGGTTATGACCTTGGGTCGGGTGTAGAAGCGGAGGCCCTCAGGGCCGTACATCGTCGTGTCGCCGAACGCCGAGTCGTTCCAGCCACCGAACGAGTGGTAGCCGACCGGAACGGGAATCGGCACGTTGATGCCGACCATTCCGGCGTCCGCGTCCCTCTGGAACTGGCGGGCGGCGCCACCGTCACGCGTGAAGATGGCTGCGCCGTTGCCGAAGGGATTGTCGCGGATCATCTGCACGCCCTCGGCATAGCTGTCGGTGCGGACCACGGCCAGCACCGGCCCGAAGATCTCATCGGTGTAGACGCTCATGTCGGTGGTGACCCGGTCCAGCAGGGTCACACCCAGGAAGAATCCGTCGTTGTCGAAGACCTGGTCCCGTCCGTCGACCACCACGTCGCACCCGGCGTCGGCGCCGGCCTGCACGTAGCCGGCCACCCTGTCGCGAGCCTCCCGGGTGATGAGCGGGCCCATCTCCGAGGCCGGATCGGTGCCCGGCCCGATGACCAGCTTCTCCATCCTCACCCGGATGGAGTCCACCAACTGGTCGGCGACCTCGCCCACGGCGACAACCACGGATATGGCCATGCACCGCTCGCCGGCCGACCCGTAGGCGGCCGAGACGGCAGCGTCGGCCGCCATGTCGATGTCGGCATCGGGCAGCACGATCATGTGGTTCTTGGCGCCGCCCAAGGCCTGGGCCCGCTTTCCGTTGGCCGCCGCCGTGGCGTACACGTAGCGGGCGATAGGGGTGGAGCCGACGAAGCTGACGGCCTTCACGTCCGGGTGCTCCAGCAGCCGGTCCACTGCGACCTTGTCGCCGTGGACCACGTTCAGGACCCCCGGCGGGAAACCGGCCTCCTGGAACAGCTCGGCGATGAACAGCGGGGCCGACGGGTCGCGCTCGGATGGCTTCAGGATGAAGGCGTTCCCACAGGCCACGGCGTTGGGGAACATCCAGAGGGGCACCATTGCCGGGAAGTTGAACGGCGTGATGCCGGCCACGACACCCAGGGGCTGGCGCACCGTGTGGACGTCGACGCCGCTGCTGGCCTGTTCGCTGTGCATGCCCTTCAGGGCATCGGCCAGGCCGCAGGCGAACTCGATGTTCTCGACACCGCGGGCCACCTCACCGCGGGCATCGTCCAGGACCTTGCCGTGCTCGGCCGTGAGTCGCTTCGCCACCTCCTCGGCGTTCGCCACCACCAGGTTCCGGAACTCCAGCATCAGCTTGGTACGACGGGCCAGGGAGGCATCGCCCCACTCGCCGGAGGCCGACACGGCCGAGGCGACAGCGGCATCCACCTCGGCCACCGAGGCCAGGCCCACCTGGCCGACCTGCTCGCCGGTGGCCGGATCGAAGACTGGGCCGGCGTTGCCCGACCTGGACGCCACGGACTGCCCGTCAATCAGGTGTCGGATCTCGTACATGCTGTTCCGCCTTCGTCGGGCCGGCAGTTCAGGCCGGCGGATTGCTACTGCAGGTACGTGGAGAGGCCCCGGCGGAGGTAGACGCCGTGGCCCTTCTCGCCGTGGTAGGCGTCGTCGGAGATCAGGATCCGCCCCTTGGACATCACGGTGTCTACCCTGCCGTCGATCGTGAACCCCTCGTAGGCGGAGTAGTCCATGCTCATGTGGTGGGTGTCGACCGAGATCTCGGTCGTGGCGGCCGGGTCGTAGAGCACGATGTCGGCATCAGAACCCGGGGCGATCACGCCCTTCTGCGGGTACATGCCGAACATCCGGGCCGGCGTGGTGGAACAGGTCTCCACCCAGCGCTCCAGAGTCAGCTCGCCCATGACGACGCCCTGGTAGATGAGGTCCATGCGGTGCTCGACGCCGCCGATGCCGTTCGGGATGGCACGGAAGTCGTCCCTGCCCAGCTCCTTCTGGTCCTTCATGCAGAACGGGCAGTGGTCCGTGGCGACGATCGCCAGGTCGTTGGTTCGCAGGCCCTTCCAGAGGTCTCTGTGGTGCGTGTGCTCCCCGGTCCGCAGCGGTGGCGAGCAGACGTACCCCGCTCCGGCGAAGCCCGGTGCTCCGAGGTGGTCCTCGAGGTTCAGGTACAGGTACTGCGGGCAGGTCTCGGCGAACACGTTGTGGCCGGCATTGCGGGCCTCGGCGACCCTCTCGAGAGCCTCGCTGGACGACAGGTGCACGAAGTAGACCGGCGCGCCTGCCACGAGCGCCAACTGGATGGCCCGGTTGGTGGCCTCTCCCTCCAAGCGGGGCGGCCTGGTGATGCCGTGGTACACCGGATCGGTCTGGCCCCTGGCCGCGGCCTGCTCGGACAGCACGTCTATGGCGATGCCGTTCTCGGCGTGCATGGTGATCAGGGCGCCGTTGTTGGCGGCCTTCTGCATGGCCCTCAGGATCTGGCCGTCGTCGCTGTAGAAGACGCCCGGGTAGGCCATGAACAGCTTGAAGCTGGTGATCCCCTCGTCGACCAGCGAGTCCATCTCCTTCAGCGCCGCCTCGTCGACGCCTCCCAAGATCATGTGGAAGGCGTAGTCGATGGCGCACTGCCCCTCGGCCTTGGCATGCCATGCCTCGAGGCTGTCCCGGACGTTCTCGCCGGTCTTCTGGACGGCGAAGTCGACGATGGTCGTCGTGCCACCCCAGGCCGCTGCACGGGTACCGATCTCGAAGGTGTCCGAGGCGAAGGTCCCGCCGAAGGGCAACTCCATGTGGGTGTGGCAGTCGATTCCGCCGGGAACCACGTACTTCCCCGTGGCGTCGATGACGCGTTCCGCTCCCGACTCGGCCGATACGGCCAGTGTTGAATTGGGCTGGAGCACCGCAACGATCGTGGTGCCGTCGACCAGCACCTCGGCGGCGTGGCGTCCGGTGGCGCTGACCACCGTTCCGTTCTTGATGAGCGTCGTCATGGTTCCCCCTTCAGGACCCGTGTAGTGAGTCGTGGGCGCCTCAGCCCAGTCCCTCAATGATTCGTACCAACACGTCAGCCGCCTCGTCAACCTCCGCCTCGGTGACGGTCATCGGTGGGGCGATTCGCAGCACGTTGCCGTAGAGGCCACCCTTGCCGATCAGTAGGCCGGCGGCACGGGCCTCCTCCATGATCCGGACGGCGGCATCCGTGTTCGGTTCCAGAGACCCGGCCTGGACGGTCTCGATCGCCAGCATCAGACCCTTGCCCCGCAGTTCGGCCACCACCGACGAGGCATCCACCGCCGGTTGGAGGTGCCCCGACAGGCGCTCACCCATGGCCAGGGCGTGGCCCTGGATGTCGTGCTTCAGCATGTACCTGATGGTGGCCAGGGCGCCCACGGCACTCATCGGGTTTCCACCGAAGGTCGAGAGTGAATTGCCGGGCAGGGAATCCATGAGGTCCGCACTGGCCACCACGCCGCCGAGGGCCAGGCCGTTGCCGACCCCCTTGGCGAAGGTCAGGAGGTCCGGCGTCATCCCATGGGCCTGGTAGCCCCAGAAGTTCTCTCCGGTCCGGCCCCAGCCGGTCTGGACCTCGTCGGAGATGAAGAGGACGCCACGGTTGTCCAGCTCCTTCTTCATGGCGCCGAAGAAGCCGTCCGGTGGGGTGGCGAATCCCCCGACGCCCTGGATGGGCTCGGCGATCATGGCTGCCACGTCCCCCGACGTCATCATGTCGAATACCTGGGTCAGGTCGTCGACGCAGGCATCCGTGTAGGCCTCGTCGTCCAGGTGCCGGAACGGGCTGCGAAGCCGGTATCCACCGTGCACGTAGTTGACGGACAGTCCGCTCACGCTGGTCGGTGACCAGGACCTCTGGGCCGTGATCGCAATTGTCGTGAAGGACCTGCCGTGGTAGCTGTTGCGGAGCGCAAGGACCTGGTTGGACCGGCGTGACACCGTGGCCAGCATGAGGGCCGCGTCGTTGGCCTCGGTTCCCGAGGTGGTGAAGAACACCTTTGCGTCGGGAATGCCCGACAGCCCGGCGATGAGCTCCGCCAGCTCGATCATGGGCTCGGACAGGTAGAGGGTGGAGGTGTGGAACGTCCGCGGCGCCTGGGCGCGGACCGCTTCGGTGATCTCGGGGATGTCGTAGCCGAGGCTGGTGGTCAGGATGCCGCCGAAGAAGTCGAGGTACCGGTTGCCCTCGACGTCGAAGACGTGGCGGCCCTTGCCGTAGTCGAACGAGATGGGCGGGTCGTAGTAGAGCGACAGCCAGTTGGGGAGGACGGCCCGGTGCCGTTCCAGAAGTTCAGCGTTCGTGGTCATCTCTGACTCCAGATCGATCTTCGCAGTTGGTGTCGGGCATTCGGTCTTGGTGGTCGGTATCGAGCGGCCGGGACTCTGGTACGGGCCAACGGCCGTGCCCGGGTTCAGGCCCGGGTCAACGGGTCGTACATGTCGGGACGGCGATCCCGGTAGAAGGCCCACTGGTTGCGTACCTCGTCGACCAGGTCCAGGTCCAGGTCCCTGACGATGAGCTCTGCCTCCTGGTCGGAGCAGACGTCGCCCACGAACTGGCCGCGCGGGTCCACGAAGTAGGTGGTGCCGTAGAAGTCGTTGTCTCCCAGCTCTTCGACGCCCACCCGGTTGATGGCCCCGACGAAGTACATGTTGGCGGCGGCAGAGGCCGGCTGCTCCAGCTGCCAGAGGTAGGAGGACAGGCCCCGGCTGGTGGCCGACGGGTTGAACACCATCTGGGCGCCGTTCAGGCCGAGGGCCCGCCAGCCCTCGGGGAAGTGCCGGTCGTAGCAGATGTAGACGCCGACCCTGCCGACCGCCGTGTCGAACACCGGGTAGCCGAGGTTGCCGGGCCGGAAGTAGAACTTCTCCCAGAAGCCCTTGACCTGCGGGATGTGGGTCTTGCGGTACTTGCCCAGGTATGTGCCGTCGGCGTCGATGACAGCCGCGGTGTTGTAGAGCAGGCCCTCCTGCTCCTTCTCGTACATCGGCAGGATCAGGACCATGCCGTACTTCGCCGCCAGCTCCTGGAACCGCCGGGTGGTCGGTCCGTCCGGGATGGCCTCGGCGTAGTCGTAGTAGACGGCGTCCTGAACCTGGCAGAAGTAGGGACCGTAGAAGAGCTCCTGGAAGCACATGATGCGGGCTCCGGCCGCCGCGGCCGATGCCAGGTGCTCCTCGTGGATCTGGATCATCGACTCCTTGTCGCCCGTCCACCGGGTCTGGAGCATCGCCGCCCGTACCTCGTTCGCCATCTCCGCCTCCCTGGGCTCTCACGTCCAATGTCCCCTGGCGACGCCGCTGTTGGAACGGTGCAGGGGAACTGTCAACGCGGACAGTAGTGGCACCGTGAAGCGATCTGGGAAGGGGGCCAGCAGAATCTTCTGCTGCCCCTATGCCGGCAGGAGTGGTACCAGGACCCTCGGAGGGGTCACCCTCAAACCACGGGCCCGCGCGGCCGTCTCGGTCTCGACCCGGAGGTACGTGGGATCCTTATCGAATGACCAGTGGAGCCCCGGGCATCGGTGCGGATCCCGACCAGTCATTGCTGGAGGACGGTGACGGCCTGCTGGACTGGTCGACCCTGCAGGCCTGGATCGCCCGGAGTCCAGCCCCCGGAAATGGTCCGGTGGTCACGAGCCGACTGCTCGGTGGCGGAACCCAGAACAACCTCTTCATGCTGATTCGGGCAGACGGCACCCCGATGGTCCTGCGTCGACCGCCCCGGCACCCCCGACCGAAGAGCGACGAGACCATGCTCCGGGAGGCCCGCGTACTCACCGCCATCGAAGGCCACGGAGTCCCGCAGCCGATCTGCCACGCCGTCTGCGACGACCCCGGCGTCATCGGCACCTGCTTCTACGTCATGTCGGCTGTGGACGGCTTCGCCCCGGTGGGCGATCTACCCGGCCGTTACGCCACCGACCCCGACTGGCGGCATCGGCTCGGCCTCGCCATGGTCGACGCCATCGCCTCCCTGGCCCGCGTCCGACCCGCCCAGGTAGGCCTTGGCGACCTGGGTCGTCCCGACGGCTGGCTGGAGCGCCAGGTGGGCAGGTGGCGGCGCCAGCTGGAGTCGTATACGGCGTTCGACGGCTACGACGGACCGGACCTGCCGGAGGTCGAACGTGTCGGCGACTGGCTGGAGGCGCACCGCCCCGACGACTTCACCCTCGGGATCATCCACGGCGACTACCACCTGGCCAACGTCATGGCCTCCCACGACCGTCCGGAACTGACAGCGGTCCTGGACTGGGAGCTGACCACGCTGGGCGACCCCCGCCTCGACCTGGCATGGCTCCTGACCACCTCGGGTGGGGTCGGCTCCTTCGAGACGATGGCCGACGGGTTCCCGACCACCGACGAGTTGGTAGCCCGCTACGGCGATGGGACCGGCCTCAGGATGGACGACCTGACCTGGTGGCGGGCACTGGCCTGCTACAAGCTCGGCATCATCCTGGAGGGCACCAACGCCAGGGCTGCGGCCGGCCAGGCCCCCGTCGAGATCGGCCGTGACCTCCACGGGCGGGCGGTCGACCTGTTCGACCAGGCTTCCGGCCTGATCGACCGTGGCTGAGGATCGACCCGGCCCGGCATGCTGGTCCCATGAGGGCGATCCCGACCGAACCACCGCTGGCCGGCTGGCGCGTCGGCGTCACCGC